>Ga0208880_1000008_pt1 | contig 43894 bp, 66 predicted proteins | sample Knorr_S23_td_Sur_FD_185606 | JGI IMG/M metagenome (GOLD analysis project Ga0208880, IMG submission 185606) | Marine microbial communities from Southern Atlantic Ocean transect - Knorr_S23_td_SurfaceB_ad_5m_LV_B (SPAdes) (version 2) | ecosystem: Environmental > Aquatic > Marine > Oceanic | place...
CATCATAACCATATGCATCTTCGCTCATCCATGCATTACTTTCTAAATGACTATCATCGTCACGTAGTGCAACCTTAAGTGCTTCACAACGAATGCCTGTCATGTTTGAAATAATAGTAGCAGGTACATTACCGCCTCGTGTAATACCTACAATGTAATCAGGACGCCAATTGTCCTTGTACATTTGATTTACAATACTAACACACATCTTTTCTACGTCTTGCCAAGTATAGAACTTTTTCTTAATCATGACCTCTCCTAATATCTAACACGTCTTGATTTCCTTTTTGTACAATAACTCCAGTTCCGTTACCGAAACCAGCATTTACAAATTTTAGTGCAGGAACAAATCTTGCACTTGATCTAAACCCTGTTGCACTATGGTTAATAGAACTTTTAAAAAAACAAAAACGACCTGGTATAGGTGCAACACTTATAACTAACGGATCTGTATTACCTTGTACATCTTGTAATTTGTATCCATCTAAGTCGTCAGTAGTAATAAAGAATTTTGTTTCGCCTTTTTCATCTGGTTGCCAAGTACTGTTACAATAATAAAGTAAAGTCCAATCACAGTCATCTTTGTGATAATATGCATCTTCACCTGTAGCAAAAAAATTTAAGTTACTTCTACGATATTCTAATCCTTCAAGGTCTTCTAATTTTTCACTAACTACATTCCAAAGTGTTGACCAAGTGTGTGTATGTTCAAACTCGAAACATTGCAATCCTGTAGGAGGTTGATCTGGATTATCTTTGGTCCCCCATTTAAAACTTAAATTTTGAATTTCGTTTTCAAGTATTTGTATAACTTTAGGATTAAAGACGTTGTCATATGTTTTGATCAAACCACCAAAATATGATGTACGTTTAATCTCCATCTTTTGCTCCAACACCTAAATAATCTTCATTGTGAATCCAACGGTAACCTTCGTTTTTAACCCAACGCACAAATCCCCATTCCTTTTGTTTCTTACCCATATAGAATAAACTCCAACAAGGAATTTCTTTTCCGTCTGCATCTTTTTCTAATTCTAACCAATGCAAGTCGTCTGCTTTACGCATACGAAAGTGTCCTGGTCCTCTCCAAACTCTTGTGCTACCACATACGTGTCCTTCTTGTGCAAAGACTGGAATATGTTCCCAGTAACCGCCTTTAAGAATAAAAGTAGCATATCCCCATGGATGATCATGAAGTGTAGGTTCATCACTTACTAATACTTTGTGTAGTGTAATATTAAATGGAAAACGTTTTCGATTTTTGAGAAACACATAATAACGAATTAGATATGGAACCTTTCCGTCTCTATCATAGATAACTCTTTTACGACCTAAGAAGTCCATTATGTTAGAAAGGAATGTCATCATTTTTTCTACCTTTGTAATCGTCCTTAACAAAATTATAAATTTCGATAAATTTTAAATACTGCAATTTTAGTGACGGATAAATTTCTATCATTTTCTTTACATCATATTCGCTTGGCCATGGTGCTGGACTTTCATCATATGCATCATAGTCTCCAAATGTAGGTGCAAAAGTTGATGTCATACCGCCAACAGTTTCACCAGAATATGTAATAGTTCCTGTATTGTAGTCCTCTAAAGATCCATCATGATAGTTGTCTAACTTAATAGTATAAGTTCCGTCAGTGTCTATAGTACCAATAGTATCTGTATCACCTGTATCATATGAAATGGTTAATTCTTTATCTAACTCACCGTTATCCATTTAAAATATCCTTGTATAGTTTTTTACCATTAAAAAATTCTTGTGCTAACTTTAATGTTTGTTTTTGCATTGGAACAAGATACTCTTTATAATTTTCCATATAGTCTATAATTTTATCCATTACTTGTTTTTTGTTTTGTTTGTATGACTCAAAACTTTCAGTCCATTTACTTGGATACTTAAATTCTTTCAAAGCCATTTCACTATAACTTAATCTATCTGGAACCATAGGAATAGTGTTAACTAACACACCTTCATACCAACTAATGCCAAGTGTTTCTTGTAAGTTTGCACTGAATACCAGTTTTGCCCTACCAAGTAAATTATGATATTCATTTTTTGTAAGTTGTTTTTCTTGACAAACTATAAATTCATATTGTGGTAATGCTTCTTTTAAATCTGCAAAAATTTGTGGTTGTTTTTCTGGAGCAATTCTATGTGGAAATAAAATAATGTTTTCTTTATCCATATTCTTATACATAGTAAAACTATCAGACAAATATTCCATAGGCCAACCAACACGTTTTGATTTTTTAAATTGTTCTAATGAAACCTTTCCTACAAATGCTTCTTCAAACATATTAATGTGAAACTCTGTAGCAAAAAAGTTATGATCATAACATTCGTACATAGATATTTCAGCATTACGTACCCAAGGTTTATCACCTATTAGTCTACCCAAGAAGTCGTGTGGGTCATAACTACCAGCGTGCCAGAGGCCACCAATGCGAATGCTAACACCCAATAACTCTGCCATGTAACGTAATTGTATAACTGTAGGATTCCAGGCATCAGTATATAAAAAATAATCGCCATCTTTGATTTCACCATTACAAAACATTTCTCCTATTTTTTCAAGTTGTTTTGATTTGTAAACATTTGTTCCGCCAAAATTGAGAAATGCCCCAGGCGTAGTAGCCTGAGGCGTTTCCCCACCACTAATAACTTTTACGTTCATATTTGTAGCACGTTGAAGTTGCTTAGGAAGATGTTCCTTCCATTGCTTTGTGTAGCGTGTATCTACTGCTTCAATGTCTACAATATAAACTGTCATTAGTGCCTCCTATTGAACTTCTTTTTAAAGTTTGGGCGAGGACGCTTACCTTTTCTAAACGAACAGTAAGTTCTCCACGCTTCGCTTTTATTATTATACAAGTCTCGTTCGTCAAACTTGTATGCACGATTGTAACCTAACACCCAAGAACTCGCACAAAATTCTTTGAATGCTTCAAGATCAGTAAAGATCTTGTTGTAAGTTTCACGATCAAACTCAATCGCCATTTTCTGATACCTCTCAGTATTTTGGGTACTCAATATGGGCACCGTTCTCACCGTCTTCACTTATATCGATGTGAACTTCACGCCCGGGGAATTTTTCAGCGATCTTTTCATAAAGATCATCTGACATCATTTCGCATGACTTGTAATCTAAATTTAGTGTTCCTTCGCTATATAGTTTCTCCATCCATCGTTTGAATTGAATAAATTCGATATCTCTGTCATTGTGTGTAACAGTAATACCGACCTTGAAATGGAATATGTGTCTATGTGGATAACCTAAAAACGACACATCATCCCAGTCACCTGTTGCAAGTTTAGGATCGTCTAAAGCCGCAGGATACTTGTGGATACCTTCCTTTCGGAATGTTACCCAAATCATTCTTTTTGCTGTTCTCATAATCTTTTCTTGTCTTTCTGTTTCAGCGTGTGCTTTCAACATTTGTTCAGTTATACCCATAGTATACTACCTTTACTCCTCGTTGTCAACCGGATTATCATTTTCATATTTGGACCAATCTGTAAATTTTGAACGCTCTTGTAAATCGTGTACTTGATGAATCCAAACACCGGCGTTTGTTGCTTTAAAGTCTTTGTCGTCAATCTTAATACAAGCATTGTAATTAAGTTGATTAATGTAAGGAAGTTTTACACTAATTTGGCTAATGAATTTTTCTTTTTCATTGTAACCACTTTCCAAAACCCACTCGTGATATTTTACATCATAGTCAAGTGTTACATGATAACCTTCTTCAAGCAACCCATAAATTAGTGTATCCCAAGCCTTGTTAGATGCTTCTTCACCATTTGGTAAAACTACTTCAAAACTTTGGTTAGCACCTAAGTAAATATGATCTACGTGCTTTTCTTTTGCTTGTTCTAATACTTCATCTAACGGACGACATCCAACTACAAATAGTGTATCCATATCGTATGCTGGTGTTTTCTCTACTTCATAACCAGTAAAGTAAACAACATCATCTTTTACAACACCGTCTGAGTAATCACGTTTCACTTTTGAAAGTCCTTCATTAAGTTATTGATTTGATCTTTAATTGCTAATTTTGTTTTCTTTAATTTAAGTAAAAGACTTTTGTGTGAAAAAGATCTATCGTGTTGTCTTTCATCTTCAAGTTCTGTTACTTTTTTATCATACCATGCATGATGTTCTTTTAGTTTTTCGATTTTCTTACTTGCTTTTGCCATTTTATAACTCCTCAAAGAGGCTACCAAATTGCGTTTGGGCATTAACCGTCTTCTTTCCTGTTGCGCCTCGGGTGCCAATAATTGACATCCAAAACTTGTTAAATTCTTCTATTACCGCGTTTGCTTCGTCTCTGTTGTCAGTTGCAAATATTGCCTCTACAACATCTCTAAAAAATAACCTGTCAAAGCGTTCTTCGACAAGCATTGCTGGAATAACTCCATTGTCGTAATGTCTGTTTGCTTCTTGTACTGCATTAATATGACTCCATACATTATGACCCATTTGGATCGCATAACTAAAACTATCCCAACTTGTTTTGCCTTCTTTGCCTATTTTATTTAGATCGCCTGGTGCGTATATACACACATCTTTTGCCTTTAAATTCTGTGTTACAGGACTATTAAGAAAACTTCTATGTTTACCTTCACGAACAAATGCATCACTAAATGGTGATAAATCTGTTGCAAGTGCCTTATCATCAATACTTGGCACCATTCTGTAAACCCATTTCTTTCTATCCTGTGTTTCAAGTTCACAATAGATTTGACCGTTTGCAGTTGCTAAGAACGGACTTGCACAATCAAATGTAATTGTAAAGTTTGGATTATGATACTTACGAACTGCTCTTTGAATGTCTGTTAATAGTGTTGCCCACTCTAACTTACTTGTACCTAAGAAGTGCATAAAATCATGTTTACCTTTTTCGAGCAAACCGTCAAAACGTAATGCAACCATTCTTTTAAGAACAAGATGTACATCACACATATTCTGACCACCCATTGACCAACCATTAAAATGTGTGTCAGGATATTTTTTAGGATCACAGTAGTCTTTCATCTGTTGATACCAATCTTCTGCATCAGCGTGATTTTCACCTTGTAGAACGTTTAAGAACTTACAGTTACCGTTGCGGTTAGCCATAAAGTAATCATTGTTAATACGTGTAGCATTTACGGCATCTTGATAGTTGTCAATACCTGTTGCTTTTGCACCCGCAGGTGAACGTGCTACCCAGGCTGGAATATCAAGGATCATTCCATAGTCCATATAAGCGTCCATCCAAGTAAGAACTTGTTCACGTTTCTTTTTAGCCTTAGGACAATTAGGATCCTTCCAATCACCTTCCCATACGCCTTTACCAATCTGGAAACCGCCTGAGTCACCAAGTAACCACGAGTTATTTCTATCTCTGTTTCGAATCATATCTTCTTTAGGTGCGTCCTTGTTTACATCAAGTTCTGCGTGTCCTGCGGAATATAAACTCCAATGATAATTAAAAAGTCCGTCTTGCTTGTTAAACCAATTAAGACTTTCCATCTCGTTGTTAGGAAAAGGAATACGACTTTTGTCTACGTATTCTTCTCTACGTTGTTTGCCAATGAAAGTCGCATAGAAACCACTGATCGCTGGCAAAAATATAGCGTAGTCTTTTTGTTCTTTTGTTAAGTCTGTATTCAACTTATTCTCCAATTATCCAAAGGCTTTGATTGCTAAAAGCGGAACAAGCCACGGGTAAACTAAATGTTCTATTAATTCGTATATTACTAATGCTGTTAATAATATTGCCCATAGTTTACTTGTCTTTGCTTTTTTACTAACATAGTTAAAAACTTTACTATGCCACTTGCCTATTTTTTCTACTATACCTGGTTTCTTCGCCATAAACCCTTACTTGGTTTGTGCAGGAAGAATGTAATTGTATTCTGCCAAACCACTGTCGACAGTAAGTTGCATAGCACCTTGATCTGAAATGCTCATGGTAACCTTACCATCTAAGTTTAGAATTGCTTGTACCTGTGCTACTGGCCATGCCCAAGAGTGTTTCAAACTGCCTTGAATGCCTGGATGAAATACAAATGAACCTGCGTGTTGTGATGCATCACCAAAACTAAACACAAGGTTGTTATTTTCTGTTTTAACTGTAAACACAGTTTCTTCAGAGTGTGCAAGACTTTGGAACTTCATTCTTTGAATTGCCGCTATTGACGGTTCAACAACAACGTCCCATTGTGCGCCTTTGAACTTAACAGTCTTAAGTTTTTCCTCAATGATCTGTTTATTCATAAAGCGATAATCGTTTTCAAAATCACCTGCTTCGTTTTCAAAGTGAATATGTGTTGGAACAGTTTCGCCATTACGCTCTGCCTGTTCTACAGTAATTTTAGAATTCTTTTGATATTCTGGACATTTCAAATGCAAACTTAACTTATCTAAGTTAGGCATTCCAAATGTACCTGTAAATTCTGCTACAGGATTTTTAGTTTTAGAACTAAGAATAACTGAACGATCTTCTGCCATCGATTCGATAGTAGTGTCAGTTTCGTTTGTTACCTTAACAATGTTAAGAAAGCCTAACGAATGTGTATGGGCAACAATGTCTTGTAAGATGTCTTTCATGATTGGTCTCCTATTGTTTATATTATATTTAGAAAATTATGATTTGTCAAGTGTTTTTTCTTGGCTAACAAAACTTAATGCATCAATTTCAGGCTTCCACCCAATACTTTTTAATTGAGTAATATCTGCAATATTATCTTTTCGTTCGTGTTCGTCGCCAAGCCTTTCTTCATATTTTTCTAATCCTACTGCTTTACAGTAATCTGATAATGGTCTTGAAATACCAGTACCAACATCAATTACTCCTGTCAATTCATTTGACAACAATTGAGTAACTGCTCTACACACATCTGAGATATGTATAAAATCTCGTTTATGATCTACATTAATAAATGTAACTTCATTGTTTAATAATTTCGGTATGAACATATAGTCTCTACCTTCACCGCCAATAACAGTTGTAAATCTTAGGCCTAAACAATGTTCTGGTGCTAATCTTTCTACAACATATTTGGACATTGCATAAGGGTTTCTTTGTGGTTCTTTTGCAGTACTTGAACTTGCATATAAAATTCTTGTATTTGGAAATGCTTTAAATAATCTATTTGATGCAACAACATTGTTATCAAAATATTCTTGTGGATTTGCAAGACTCTTTCTTACACCACTCATTGCCGCTAAATGCACAATTATATCTACATCATAATCTAAATTACAAGTAAGTAAATCATTACCTGACTTAATATCTAAACCAATTACTTCGTGGAGGCCTGCCCAATATTTTTTAAGTGTTGAACCAATCATTCCGTCACTGCCTGTTAATAAAATCTTCATGCCGCAATCTCCTCCTCAATATATCTTTTTAATTCGTGGTCTCCTACGTTCTCAGGAATTTCATTTTTATAAAAAAGTCTATAACTGTCAGAACCGTACTTACCAATACCGTATAATTGTGTAGCATCTTCACCATCCCAATCTCCAAACTGTTCACTCATTCGATACAGTCTTTCTGCTCGAACGTGCTTCATACCAAGTGGAGCAATTACTTCTTCTATTTCATTGCGTGTTGCGTGTAGTAAACTTGAGTGTGTAGGCCACTTAGCAAAGAACTTAGGTAGCACTGCTTTAACTTGTTTACGATTAGTTTGATTCAAACAAATAACACCAACCATATGTTGCCATACGTTGTCTACTTGTTGTTGTACCATTAAATCATCACGCATTAGAGTTTCCTTTATTAGCAAGTTTACATGAACTCCACTTACAATTTTTATCAATCTTCTTTTTACAAATTACACAGATCATATAGTCCTTTCACCTTGAAATACACAAACAAAATATAATTCATCATCACCTGCGTGTACTCTGTGGAATACACCGTCTTTAATTAAAACAGTGTCACCTGGATATACACTAAAGGTATCATTGTCAAGTTGCATATTACCTGTACCTTCAATAAACAAGTAAACTTCTTCTTGACCTTCATGTTTGTGTCCTGTTGTACTTTTATTAGGGTTTAATCTTGTAGAACTTACAACAAGATTTTTTAATACTTTATTATCTTTTACAGTATAGCGATCGTCCTTTTTAACAACTTCACCGCCTATATCCCAATTACCGTATTTCATTTTTTCACTCCAAAATGTTTATAGGATTTTTGAACACACTTTGCTTGATAGAAACAATCTGCAAGTGCGTTATGTAAACTCTCTTGTATATCCTTACGAGGATCATATGGCATCATACTAAACAATGTTCTACTGTCTCTGATCTGCCAATAATTCCAAGGACAAGGTTTTTCTATGTTTTTATAAAAGTTTTGCAAAATTGTAAAATCAAATGTAGGACCTTGACACCAAATGTAATCTAATCCTACACACCATTTGTTAAGTTGCTTCGAAAGACTTTCACAACTTACTCTTTCATGGTCTCCAAACGCTTCGTCTTGAATTTCTTTTGATTGTTTCCCCCACCATGCAAGTGTATTGTTGTCTATACTTCTATTATATTTCTCGGATTGTTCTTCTACATCTACTCTTAGATATAAAGGTGTATGTGGCTCTGTATCACTGAACGGATCAAACTTAACAGCACCGAGAGTCATTATTACACTATCCGGCTCAACGCCAAGTGTTTCTAAGTCTATCATACCGTGAGTAGCCATTTATTCTCCAAAGTCAAATAAGTTGTTAAAAGTATTCTTAGTCTTTGTACTTTCTAAGTCATAGTTAAGTACGCCAATTAAGTTTCCGAGTTTATTATCAATAATAGTTTCTTCCATTGCATCACCATCAAATGGCAATTCCTTAAACCAGTCTGGTAAATGCATTTCGTCTACAGGATAAGCAACACTTGTATATCCCATTGGATTCTGTTTAAGTTTACAAACAATAACTTTCATACCATCAACAATTTCCATTGAATAGCGATCGCTGTTCATCTTTTTAAGAGTATTCCAATTGATACTTGCTCTTACGTGTCCTGGCATATTGGCTTTGCCTTGCTTCTTTTCAAGACGCTCATAATGACCGATCTTGTTTGCACGTTTAGGAGAACCTTTCTCCCAACCAGGACGTGATTTAAATTCTGTTCTAAACTCTGTAATACGATCAAGAAGTTTCTCTTCATCTGCTTCTTGTAAGACCATTAGCAATAGTTCACTTAAAAAGTCTTGCATAAACACAGGAGTATCTGAACGTTTTAGATCAAGACCCATTGCTTTTACTTTGCCAGGCTTTCCATCTACGTCTTTACGATTACCTTCCTCGTCATATACAAGTGCCGCATAACGTTTCTTAGTAATATACAATCCGCTTTCAGCAACAATTTCTCTACCAGCCGCAATTACTTCTGCACGACTCTTTGGACAATGGAATGTGTCACCCATAAACTTACTGAAAGATTTATTTGCTTCTTCACAAATTTGATCATATAGTTGAATAACACTTTCTTTAGTCCAAGGAATTTTACCTGCATCAATATCTTGTTTAAGGATAGGATATGCACTAAAGTATACAGAGTCTGTGTCCCCGTATATCACACACTTGCCTACATGATTATAATCACCAGTAGCAACTTTGTTTACTTCTGCGGCCATGTGTTTTGCAATTTGTCTACCTGTTAGTGTAGTTGACTGTCCTATCCTCGGGTCAAAAAATCTGCAACCAGGATTAAGAATGGCCCCGTAAAGAGAGTTAAGATTAATTTTTTTAACAAGTTGACGTTTGTCCCAGAACTCAATCTCTGTTTTATTTCCCGCATCTATTGCCTTCTTTTTCATTCCCTGCATTTCTTTACGTTCTTCATACCAACGTTTAAGAAGTCCAGGAATAATACCTTCAAACTCATATGTAAAAATAGTTCCATTAGCACTTAACATCCAAGGATTATTACTATCGAAAATAATTTTAGATATTTGAGCACCACTCATTACTTCTGATTGGCCGTTTTCCCAATCAACAGTAATAGAAATATCTCTACGTTCTTCCATAACAGCATCAAACTCCATTGTACCAAAACGGCCTTCCCAAGCCGCCGCAAATGATTTCTTTTTCAAGTTCATTTGTTCGCCGAGATATTTGTTTGTATGTTCGGGACGTAGTTGACCTATAATAGTTTCTGGAGCCATGTTTAATGATCTAATCACAGATGGATATAGTGAATTTAAGTCCATTGAACCAATCCACTTGTGTACTCCTACTTTAGGAAATGCCACATAAGCACCCGCGGCAGGATCACTACCTGGCTCACGTTTTACTCTATTAGGCACTTGCATACCTCTGTGATGTGCTTCGTTAATAATTGCTTGTTCTGTAACTGCTACTGCACCCATTGTGGTCTGTAGCAAAACAGTATTTGCATGAGCAAGTTCATTACTCAAGTCAATAAATCTTAGTTTTTTATCTAACTTATCAAGTAGTGCAACGTCTTGTCTGTTATACTCAATAAACTTTCTAAAATCATTGTTATAAAGTTGATCAAGTGTGCCTTCGTAAACAGTTTTACGTTCGCCTACTTCCATTTCGCCAATAGCATCAAGTCTATATGTATGACGTTCTTCGTATGTGTACTTACGATATAGTTCCAAACTATCTAAATGCACTCTGCCTATTAAGTCATAAGTTTCTTGTTGCCTTCCGAACTTTTCGTATTCACGTTTCTTTGGAAATTGGTCAAACAAACAAAAACGTCTTGTATCGTCTTTGCTTAAAACTTTTTGTACACGATTGACTGTGTAAGGAATATCATAACCTTCACTGTTCCAACCTGAAATAATATCTGCATCTTGGATTAAGTCTAAAAACGTTTTTAGCATTTCTCCTTCGTCTGCAAACAAATGTGTATTAGGAAATTCTTTTACTTGTTCTTCTGCTTGTTCCATTGTAAGTGTCTTAGGTGGAATAGCAAGTGTAACAAGACTGTCTAACCATTGAAGATGTACAGTAATTGCCGTAATAGGCATAAACGGATCTGCAGGATCCGCGAAACCTCTTTCTGGATCAAAGTCTGTCTCGATATCGAAAAAAGCAATGTTTAGTTTTGGAGCATCATGATTTAGATAGTTCTCACTTAAACATTGGAATATTGGATTAACATCACTTTCAAAAAGTTCTTTGTTTTTATTAATAGCGAGTTCTTTACGAAAGTCTTTTGTGTTTTTACAAACAATTCTATTTAGGGGATCGCCGTAAATGCTTTTATACTTACCACGTTGGTCTCCGTAGTAAAAAGTATATTTGACAGGATACTCAGTAAACGATCGTTTACCGTCTTTACGTTCTACAACACGAATAATATCTGCGTTGCGATCAAAAAATGCGTCTACATAACTCATTGTCTCTCCTATGCCATTTTAGGCTGGCAAATACCAAATTGTCGATTTTAGCCGACGATACTATATAAGTGCTTACTAATTCCATACACATATATTATTGTAAGCGTTCCGTTTAAAACAATCAATGACTTTTCTTTCCAAAGTACTCCTACAACTGTCCAAAGTGTAGAAGCAATACCAAATCCGTATGTTGCATACATTTCATTTGGAAATAATGAAAGTAGTGCCGCCGCTGTTAGCAATATTGCAGTTGACAACCACGCTAACGGTTGGTATGGCTTAGGTTGAGTTTTTAATTGTTTTAAAGTAATCTTTGTCATTTTGTGCCTTGTCGTCTATCCATATATCATAATGCGGTTTGCCAAATTTAACACTTGTGTATTTGACACCCCAGTCATCAAGTTGCCTAACAGTAAATTCTTCCCAATCTTTGCCTGAGTTTGCGCCTCTCGCTGTCCAATAATGTATTTCATGACCTTCGTCATATAACTTATTAAGGTGCTCGATACGTTCATAATCTGGTTCACTGATTTCATATTTACTGTTGTTATTATAGCAAATAGTTCCGTCTATGTCAACCATATATTTCATTATCTTGACCTCTAATCTTCCTAAATTTTTTATTTTGGGGATATTCGTTATAATACCCTTTTTCTAAAAGTTTGTTACTTGCTTCTTTAGTTTCATCTAATTTTTGGATAACAAAGAATCTAATACTTGGATCATTTAAATCATTTTCGTAATCCATGTATTTGTATTCAATAAACAATAGATTCTTGTCCAAAAAATACTTTGTTCTACATAATCCAAAAAGTTCTTCACCTTCGTTCCAATCATTTACATCGTGTAGTATTACTAATACTGCATGATGATCTTCAATGTCGTAATCAAACTCAAACATAACTTTCATTACGTCTAAGTATTGATCTGTATGGAAACGTTTTACACGACTATTGGCCCACGGACATCTTCCTTTTGCTAACTCTTCTAAATGAGTATCTAACCATTTATCTATTTTAGCAACATCCATATTAGTACCAACCTGCGGCAATACCAAACCCAAATACGTTTACACAACTAAAGTAAATTGTTAATAGCATTACCCAAGCCGCTCCTCGTCTGTATGCGGCATACGCCTGTGTTGTACTACCAATAAAGAATCCTGGATATACATACATCATATTAGGATCTCTGGCAGTTATCGCTAATGTAAGGCTTGCACCTACAGTAAAAATAAAACTTATAAGTTCAAATGTAAATGCAACCTTATCAGACTGATAACTGTTTATCCAAAAGTTTTTAATCTTTTGCAAAATTACTTGTCCTTACCAACAGTAACTACAAGTGTTTCAAGATCGTCAAATTCGTCTGCAACTTTCGACCAATCACCTTTGTGTGCAATTTTAATTGCTTTATTGATAAGACTTGGTTTAATATCAAGTTCTTGTGAAACTGCTTTTACAGTTTCTTTTAAGCCTTCTGATAAATCTTCAATCTCTCTCATTACGTTAGCACCTTCGTTAACCAATCTTTCAAGTTTGGCTTTCTCGTCGGGACCGTATGTTCTGTTTGACATTAAGTAACTCCTATTGTTAATGTGTATTATTATATATTAAGTAGAGATGTTTGTCAAGCACTCATTTGAAATATATCAAAATAACTATGTGTCGAGGGTTTCGTCTTTTGATTTGTATGCCCATTCGTCAGTGTGTCCTACACTCCACTTAGGTGTGTTTTCAACCGTGTAGTTTTGGGTGCATACTTTGAAGTCTGGAGTAAGTTTTTTATCTGGAACTAAACTTTGATCAGTCCAAATAACTCTGTTGTTAGGTTGTGCGGCAAATTGGCCGTTGTCTAATTTGATAAAGTTGAAGGATTTATGTTCTGGGTCGTGTTCTGAAAAATTTACGTTCAGTGCATTGTTATCTCTATGGCAAGTATCAAGGGTAAACATATATTCGCCTTTGTGCATCTTACGATCTTTGCCAAAGAACTCACAGTCACAAAGCATAGGCTTTTTAATTACTGTGATGTCGTAATCAAAGCAATCCCATATTTGTAAATGATCTAAAGGTAGTTGATTATCTTTGTCGTAATCTTCCTTCCAAACAAATGCACTAATAGGTAGTTTGTCATACAATGCACCATATTCAGTTAATAGTGTTTCTATATATAATGCTTTGCTTTCGATACTTCTAATGGAAATCCAAATGCCAGGTGTTAATTCACCATGACCCTTCTGATGGTCGTATAGGTATTCCTTTTTTACATAGACTTCTATTGGTGGTAGGTTATGTACAAGAAACGCCATAAAGGTCCTTTGTTAAAAGTTTTATGTATTTATATTATTTCTTTTTGTTGCGACCGGCACAATGAGCCTTTTGGGAGAACCCTTTAGGGTTAGAACAGTTTATAGAGCGTTTATACTTGTTGCTCCATTTTTCGTAGATTTTAGATTTTTCAAGAAGTTCAAGACGTTTCATTACATCTTAACACAGTTGTCTACAGTCTTGCCGCCTTTTTTCTTAGTGCCCATACGCTTGTAGCCTTTCCAGCATACTTTGCCGTCAACACCTTTTTGCTTTTCTTCTGGTAATGTAGTCCAACTTGGATTGCCGCAATCTGAACAAACACCAAGTTTAGATTCTAACATCTGTGATAAACTTGATTTATAGTCTGTATTTTCTTTTTTTGCTTCTTTGTCTTTAACAGCCTTTTTCATAGGCTCTTTTTTATCGCCGTCTTTATCAATATCAATATAGTCTGGCTTTGCTTTCTTTGCTTCTTGTACTTCGTCAAATTTTGTTTCGTAGTCCATATGGTGATATACTGAACCCATATAGTCAGCGGCTTTAGTAATTTTACTTTGAACCCAACCTTCAAGACCTTCTTGTTCTGAAACACCTTTTAACATTTCATGCATTTTAATTGCATACTTGGCAATCTTGTACAGTTCTGCACGAGCCATTTGCACTTCGTGGTCTGCTTCTGCTTTATATGCTAAATCTGCTAAGCCTTCTTTAAGATCTTTTTCTTTCATTGTTAGTTCCTCTTTACGGTTTTACCGCCCATTAAATTATTTGACATATCTAAAGCATTAACTGTAGTACCGTCAGCATTTTTCTTTTGAGGTGCTTTAGGCAAACCTTTTGAATCTCTGCCTCTTTGTCCATAAGCCATTGCTGGATTTGCTACTGAAGCAATATTACCTGCTGATGTTGCGCCTGCTGTTGCTACTTCTTTAATACCTGCAAGTGCTTTCATTTCATTTGCAAAATCAGATGCTTGTTCTTGTTGTGTGTTTGATGCACCTGATACTAATTTTGCTAATTGCATAATATGATCTGCTTCGTCGTTAGATTCAGTATTAATTTTTTGTTTTTCAGCATCTTTTTCTAATCTTTTTAAACGTGCCTTAAGTGCATCAGCGGCATCTGGATCTTTTGATGTGTTAGGATCCATTTGAATATCTTGTAATGCTTTTTTCTTTGCTTCGTAATCTTCTTTACCTTTTAGTGAAGTATCTAATTCTTGTACATCACTTTCTGCCGGTGCCGCACCTTTTTCTGCTTGTTTAACAAGCATCATAAATTTATTTCTTAGAGTTGTGTCTGATAAAATTGCAGTAAGTTGTTTAGCAAAGGGAGCAATTTGCTTTGATAATTGACCAGTTAAAGCACCACCTTGTGCTACTTTGTCTAATCCTTTAGCCATCATACCACCAGTACCACCTTTAGCACCCATTTTATTGGCCGCCATTTTAGCACCCATGCCTGCTTTTTGTTGTGTTTGTTTATCAGCACCACCAGCCATACCTGCTACTTTACCAGCCGCCTGTTTAACAGCCCCAGCCGCCTTTTGAGCACCAGTTTTCATAGCGTCTAATGGGTTTGCTTCTGTTTGTGTTAATTCTCTAAGTTTCATAATACTATTTACCTTTTTTGCCGCCCTTCATGTTAGCACACCAGTGGTACATTTTACCCTTTTCACCACCATATTTACGAGCCTTTGCTCTTAAACTACTTACACTGCCTTTACAACTTGCTCCGGCTTTTTTGACTCTACCCGGGCGTGATTTACCCTTTTTTTTACCGTCTGCAAAGTTTTCTTCTATGCTTTCTGGAACATCATCACGCCAAGTTAAGTCTTTTGGATCAGCAATAACAGCACGTATTTTATCTGCACCTGCTTTTAGGTGTGCAAAGTATCTGTGATGTCCATCAACAACAAGTAACTTACCTTCGTGTGGTACGATTACAATAGGTTTAATCTTGTCACCTGCTTTGATCTTGTCAACAAAACGCATCATATTATCGTGATTGTCTTTAGGATCCATTTTATCAGCAGGTTCAAACGGTGTAAGTTTAGATACGTCTACAATTTTTACTGGTTGCTTTTCATAATATTTGTCGTCAACATCGGCACCTTGATACTTGGGATTAGTCCACATAGTTATTTCTGCGCCTTCAGTTTTCTTTTCAGGGATTAATTTAATAATAAGTCTATATGCATTAGGATCATCACTGTACATTTCGTCATAGTGTGCATCTTTATAGCCATCAGCATCTTGCACATCATATCCTAAACGTTTTAGATTTTTTAGCATATACGCTTTTTCTTTATCTCCACCATAAAACTGTATCATTACATCCGGTTCATCTGGATTTACATCATCTGGGTCTACTGATTTAATGTTAGCCATATGGGTTCCTAATTTAATAAAGTCATATGCTGTATCTGATTTGCTTAAAACAGTATTTTTTGGATTAGGAATTAATTCGCCTTCATCTGTAACTGATTCATCTTTTTTATTAAACTTATGAGTGTATGCATCTTTGTCACCACGTGCCGCCGCGGCTCTTCTTGCTTTTAACTTATCTTGTATGCTTGGTTCGTCAAACTTTTCTTTTTTCTTTTTAATTGTTGCACGTTTAGGACTACGGGCAATAGTAAATCCCATAATTTCTATCAATTTATCGACATTTTCTTTAGCATAAAAGTCAAAGTCTGGATCTTGAATCACTACTTTATCTTTACTAAAGTAAACTTCTTTGCCTAAAATACGTGCAATCTTAGCAAGTTTAGCAGTATCGTTTTTACTATGTAAATCTTTAATCATAGTAATAACCATGTCACGTAAACCACCTGTTGATACTTTTAATGATCCTTCTTCAACTGGCTTTTTAAAATAATCTTTTAAACTTGATGCAGTTCTTTCGAACTTGTGATCCTTGTGTTTAAATCCTACACCGCCTGATGCTTCCCACTTGCTAACATTCTGACCAAAGTCATCAATTAATATGTTAGGAGTGCCATCTGGCTGTTTAGCATATGCTTGTTTGTCTGTAGTAATAATAACTTTCTTAGGCGGAAATGCTGTTAAGTTGTTTTTAATCCATTCTCGTTTGTGCGGTTCTGCTCTATCATCATTTGCTAATGGAGCAGATAAAATGTTGTATTCGCCCTTAATATCTTTAATAATACTTAAAAGTTTATCTGCGTTTGCAGTTGGTTTTAGTTTTAACCAAAAATCGTCTGTATCTCTAATCTTTTGCAGTGCTGAATCAATATTTTTAATTTGTTTCCAATTATCAACACCCATCATCTTAGTCCACTCGCCAAAAAAGTCTACAAGCACACCATCCATATCTACATAAATTTCTGAATCACTTGAAAGTTCTTTTCCTTTAAGTTCATTCAGTTTAGATTCTTTAGCCATCTTAGTTGCTGTTGCATACATAACTGCTTCTGCATCATCACCATAACGCTTTTTAAAATCTTTTTTGTTTTTCTTCATACCTTTTACGATACGTTCTTTTTCTTTTTCTTCGCCTTTGGTTAGTGATCTTTCTTCAACACTTTCAGCCATGCCTAAGTTGAATAGTACGTTAGTCTTTGAACCTTTTACTTTTTTGCTTAGTGTAGGAGGACGTCCGTCTTTGTCAACCTTGTTCCCAAACTTTCCTGCTTCAATAGGAATTTGATTAGGTCCAACATCTGGAGTAGTATTAACACCTTTTACTATTCTTCCTCCAAACTCTTTTAGGTCTACATATCTCATTTCTTTTTACGTCCTCTAAACTCTGGCATTTTACCTGTCATATGAGGTAAACTAAACCAAAGTTTAAACCATTCTGGATCACCGGGTTTAATTCCTTTTTCTCTTTCAATCTTTCTTTTTTCAGTACCCGTAATAGATAAGTTTTCATCAACAGGCTGTAGTCCTTTAAAACTATATTCTCCTACTCCTGCTAATTGTTTAAGAGTTTCTAAATCCATTACTCAGCCGCCTTAAGTATTACTGATAACTCGTCGTACATCTTTTTAGCATAAGGTTGAGCCGCTTTAGTAACACCTTTACTAAATTCTTCAAAGTTTCCGTCAATAACTGCTTGACGCATTTTACTTGCACTCATTCCTGTTGCATCGTCGGCATCAGGATTTCGAGATAATCTTTGAAATTTAATTTCTTCAAATTCAAAAAATCCGTGTGCAGAGTTTACACCGTTATATTTTTCTAATAGTTTTCCTAATTTATCTTCACCTTCAAAAAAAGTTACACTTCTATAACCTCTATTGTATAAATCGTTTGCGGCAAACATAATGTTTTTTGCAAGTTCTATTTTAATATCTGGAAAACTTTTTCTTGCCCAATCTAATTTTTCTTTTGGACTTAAAGGATCTGTAGGAAGTTTTGCTGGACGTTCTGTTAAAAAAAGAATTGCATCTCCTGGACCTTGTTTTACTGCTTCAACAAGTAAACCGTGTCCTGTGGTAGCAGGATTTAGTCTGCCTAAAGCAAAACTAACATCACGACCTGGCCCTTCGAACAATTCTCTTAAAAACATTAGTACTCGCCTTCTTTAAATGCGTTTACCTCTTGCTCATAAATTTGATTTGCAAGTGCTTTTCTTTCATCCATAGTAATTAAATCGTTTGGATCTTGAGGAAGATCATATTTTTTAACATAATGATCAACTCCTTTGTTAATCATTGGCAATATAAGTTCCATTGATTTATCTTTGTCACCTGTATTATAACATTCTTGACACTTTGCCATTGTAGGATAATACATTTGTCTATAGAAAGAAGTATCGTCTCTCATATGGCAAAGCAAATCACTTGGTACATCATATGACGGGTTATCATTATCTGTCATTATATCATCAAATTTCATATCTGTCTACCACTTTCTGCAGGACCAATATCTTGCTTTTGTTCTTGGGCCTGGATTATCACAATTATGTCTTGCACGGAAACTTCTTCTACGTGCTGGATTTGATTTTTTAATTTTCATATTAGGATCACCGAAGTTAACTTTTTTAACATTCTTAGTTTTGGGATCTTTAACGTATACTTTAAACTTTTTGACGTCGCCACGCATTGGTTTGCCTAACGATACTTTACGTCCTTGATACTCTGCTTCGTCTATAATTTCGTCTTCGTTAAACCAAAGATCGCCATAGGCGTGATAAAAGTCGTCACCGTCGTAAGTTTCTTCTATCCACTGGCTTTTTTCTTCAGTTTCATTGAGATAATCTCTAAATTTCTTAGTCATGTGAATAACCCTTTATATTGCAATATAAAGTATTTATCACAGTTTGCTTATACAGAGATTTCGATATCGAACTTGGAAAACCCTAAATCAAACAGTCTATTTGCTATTCTTTCAGCAACAGCGTTAGATTCTGCTTCATCTAACTGTTTGTGGGTATCAATAGTAAGGACAGTTTCACCCTTATCAGATTCATATACTTCGTATAGTGCTTCTGATTCTGTTAGTGCTTCGTCTGTGCAGTTTAACACTTGTTCAGCAACAATAGAATCAACATCTTCTTGCTTTCCTTGCCATACAATATTAATAAAATTACTCATAATATCTCCTAATGGTTTAATAAGATGCTGTTAATAGTACCATCTGTGTAAACTACTTTTGCTCTAACCCATACAAAGTTACCAGTGAAATTAGCATATTTGCTATCAGTTTCTTGTGCGGCAGTATACGAATGCACTTCAAACCAATCTGCATCAGCAGGTGCAGTTGCCAGCGTTCCTTCTATACTAATTGTACCAGTTAAACCATTATAACTGTATTGTACTGTATGAACACCGTCTGCTCTACTGTAGTATCCGTCACCCTTAAACTTTTCACCCGTGATAGTTTCTACTGAACTATCTCCAGGATGGGTATTTGCTGATAAAATTATTTCACTATTACTTGGCATACAACTATTTATCTAAATCTATGCTGTAACAGTTTCTGCTTTTTTTGTAGGTACTAATTGTATTTGTTTATCTTTTACATCGATATGTAAATGTCCACCGTTTTTAAGTTCTCCAAACAGTAGAATCTTACTTAAATCACGTTTGATTTCTTTATCGATTGTACGTTGTAATGGTCTTGCACCCATCTTTTTGTCAAATCCAACATCAACAAGATAGTCGATAGTATCATCTGTAATATCAACAGTAACATTCTTTTCTGTAAGCATATCACGTAATTCAACAAGGAACTTACCAACAATTTTAATCATTGTATTCTTCTCAAGTTTACCAAACGCAATTACACCATCAAGTCTGTTACGGAACTCTGGTGCAAAGAACTTTTTAAGTTCAGTATCTTCATACTCTACTTCTAAATCTTCGTTGAAGCCGATAGCGTTTTTCTCTGCTTGTTCTGCACCTAAGTTTGTAGTAAGGATTAAAACACAGTTTTTCGCATCGGCTTCTTTACCGTTGCTTCCAGTAATTTTTCCATTGTCCATAATTTGTAATAAAATTTGTGAAACATCTGGGTGTGCCTTTTCTACTTCATCAAGTAGTAATACACAATTAGGATGCTCTTGTAATTTTGTAATTAATAATCCTGCATTTTCTTCATATCCAACATATCCTGGAGGAGAACCAATTAGTTTTGCTACTGCGTGTTTTTCTTGATATTCACTCATATCAAAACGTACAAGTTCTACACTTAATTCTCTTGCAAGTTGTTTTGCAGTTTCAGTTTTACCAACACCAGTTGGACCCATAAACACAAAACTACCAATTGGTTTATTATCTGGTTTAAGTCCTGCTTGAGCAACAAGAATTTTATCAACGATTTCATCAATTGCTTTATCTTGTCCATATACCTGCTTCTTAAGATTATCTTCAAGATGTGCAAGGTTGCTCGATTCTTTTTGTGATACTTGTTCTGGCGGCAACTTAACTGCTTTTGCAAGTTCAAACTCAATTTCTTCTTTGCCTACAATTTTATCACCTTCAACTCTTTTTAAATTAAATCTTGAACAAGCAAGATCAATTAAATCAATTGCTTTATCAGGAAGTTTTTTATCAGTCATATATTTTACACTGAGTTTAATTGAAGTATCAATTGCTTCTTCGGTGATAATTGTATTATGAAACTCTTCGTAATATTTTTTAATACCTTCTAAAATTGATTTAGTTGTCTTTTTATCTGGTTCAGTAATATTAACACGTTGGAATCTACGCATCAAAGCACGATCCTTTTCAAAGTACTTGCGATATTCTTCCCAAGTAGTTGAAGCAACTACTTTAATATCACCCTTACCAAGAGCAGGTTTAAGCATATTAGCAAGATCGTTTGATCCACTACCACCTGCGGCGCCGGCACCGTTTATCATATGTGCTTCGTCAATGAACACAATAGTCTTACCTTGTTTTTTAATTGCATTCATTACAAGTTTAAATCGTTCTTCAAAGTCACCTCTATATTTTGAACCCGCTAACATTGAACTAATGTCTAAGTTATAAACTTTGTACTCTTGTAAAAATTCTGGTACTGCTTTGTTTACAATATTCCAAGCAAGTCCTTCTGCAATAGCAGTTTTACCTACACCCGGATCACCTACAAGCAAAACATTATTCTTTGAGCGTCTACCTAATGCAAGAGCAATACTTTCTAATTCCTCATGACGGCCAATTACAGGATCAATCTTATTTTTTTCAACTTCTTTGTTTAAGTCTGTTGAAAAATCACGGAGTGCTTTTTGTGAAAGAGAACGCATTTCTTCATCTTCATAAACTGCTTCTAATTCGTTATTAAGATAATCAGCAAACTGTTCTTTAGTTAATCCTGATTTTTGAATATGATAATAAGACCAAGATTTCTTTTCATTCATAATACTTAAAAATACATCAGTAATTTCAATGTTATGACGTCCACTAAAAAGTACCTGTGTAAATGCTCTATTTAAAACACGTTCAACAGTTGATGTTTTTTTAGGTTTAAATTTTTTAGCATTTTCTGCAGGTAATGTAATTTCTTCGCACTCGTTTTTTAGATAGTTTTCAATATTCTTTTTAATAAATTCTGGATCAGCACCAGAACCTTCAACAATTTTAGAAAACTTTTCGCTACATAACATTGCAAATAATAAATGCTCAAGAGTCACATATTCGTGATTCAACTTTTTAGCATCGTTCATTGCTTTATCAAAAACTGCCTGCAAATCGTCACTTGGTTCAACCATATTTTATCATTCCTTTAATTCTTTTAAAATACTTTTCTTGCTTTTTCTTTGCCATATCTATTTTCATTTTACTTACACGATCGATATAGTTAATACCATGCAAGTGATCAAATTCGTGTTGAAATATTCTTGCGTTCCAACCTGTAAACTCTATTGTACATTCTTTTCCTGTAGAGTCAAGAAACTTTGCTACCAAAGCCTGGGCCCGTTTTACCTTAAAAAACAATCCTGGAAAACTTAAACAACCTTCTTCACCTAATACAGTTTGTTCAGAAACTGCTTCAATTTTAGGATTAATAACAGCAAAACTTTTTCCATCCTTATACCCTGGCAAATCTTTTGGCTCCATAACGAAAATTTGTGCATCTAAATCAACTTGATTTGCACTTAAACCAACACCATGTTCTTTAGTCATGATATCGATCATTTCTTTTTCAATTTCTTTTGCGTCTAACTTATCAAAGTCAAATGTTTGTACTTGCTTTAATAAGGCAGGGTGCGGATGATATACTAATTTCATTCGTTAATCTTTCTTATTAATTCGTATTGTTCTTCAGTAAGGTTCTTTGGAATAACACCATTTACTTTTAAGTAAACGTTTCCGGAAGCGCCTGAATTGTAGTCGGGTAAGCCTTGTCCGTGAATGCTTAAAACAGTGCCTGGTTGTGTGCCTCTTGGTATGTTAATACTTATAGTCTTACCTGAAGGTAATGTTAAATTTGTGGTAGTTCCAAGTATCATCTCAAAGATATCAATTTTAGTAACAGTGTGTAGATTTAAGCCGTCTACATCATAATTTGGATCACGTTTTATTCTTACTTTTACATTAAGATTACCTCTTGGTATGTTAGGAATACTATCATCACCTAATCCGCCATAACGAATAGTATCTCCATGTCTTGCACCTTTTGGAATATCAATATTTACAGTTTGCTCTTTACCACTATTAGTTCTAAATGTAGCAATAACACCTTTACCTGTGTACACTTCGCCCACTGTAATATCACAAGCAATAGTAATGTCTCTATTTTGTTGCGGCCTTCTTTGTTGTTGAAATCCTCTACCAAAAAATGTAGAGAATAAATCATTCATGTCACCATTGAACTCAAAGTTTCCTGGACCAAAACCTCCAAAACCTTGTTGTTGGAAGCCTGCTTGTTGAGGGTCAGCAGTTCCAAACTGATCATACATTTGTTTCTTTTGGGGATCTGTTAATGTTTGATATGCTTCATTAAGTTCTGTAAACTTTTTATGATCTCCACCTTTGTCAGGATGGTGCTTCGCCGCCAATTTGCGGAAAGCAGTTTTAATATCTTTTTCTGAAGCGTCGCGAGAAACGCCTAACAAATCATAATAATCCATAGCATTATTATATACTTATATTAAGCGTTTGTCAATGATTATTTGTCTGACTTCTTACTTGAACCTGTATAAAGACCAAACCAAGCCGCACCAGCACCAACTACAATACTAACCAAACCTGATTGTTCCATTGTTGGATTAGGTAAGTTCATATACCAAACTACAACTTTATATAATAAAACAATGTATGTTGTAATGAATACTCTTGGAAAAATTCTCCAACTGTCAACTGCACGAGCCAAATGAATTAGTCTTGCATAAGGATTTGGACCTAAGTCTTTTGCACTTGTATCAACTTCTAATTCAACACTAACTTTTTTTGAAGCAGTATTTTTATCTGCAGGAACTACAATTTTATCTTCAGCCATTATTTTTTACCCTCTAATTTTTTGATACGAGATTCTAACTCGTCGATCTTCTTAGTAACGTGAGGATATTTTGTACGCCAAGCATTTGGATCATTTTGAAACCAAGTCCAGCCCCAACGTAATGCAAGATATTCAAGAGTAGCATCAAACTTTCTTACTGCCCACATTGCCATTTTTGTATCTTTGAACCAAAACAAAAATGCGGCGCCAAATAAAGAACCTGCTAAGGCTGTGTAAATCCACAGTCTGTCAGTTGCCATTCTTTCAATCATTTCCCACATATACTTCCCTCTTTGTTATATATGTATTTATCGATGATTATTAAAATGAGCAGGCTACTTCGCCCTTTCCAACGACATTATCGCGGTTAATTGTTTTTAAATCTTGGGGGAGATCTTTGACTTCTACTGAGGGTTTAAGTTCACAGTTTTTAGTAGCAGAACAACTACTTAGACTCAGTGCTATTAGTACTATTATCGCCTTCGTAATACTCTTTATATGCATCTATAACCTGTCTTTGTTTGATCATGTATGCACGAATTTGGTTAAAATTTTTAGAAAGTAGTTGGTAGTCATCATCACTTAAACCAAATAATACAGGATCCTTACCTTGTTCTTTTAGTTTAGCAAATACTTCTTCAGCGTTTTCTGAAGTAATAATTACCCATTTGATTTTTTCCATCTTAGCCGCTTCTGGATGTGGCAAGTTAAGAGGAGCACGTTTTACTTCAGTTTTAAAAATATCAAGTTTTTGTACACTTGAACAACCAGTTAGTGCAAGTGCTAACAATGATACTATGAATATATGTTTAATTGTATTAGTCATAAGGTACATATTTTGGATTTGCTATACTCGGACATTCAGAATTAATTTCTGATTTCTTAGTAGCGTTCTTTTCTTTTTCAGTTAAAGGAGCACCCATAGCAATTTCTGCACAACGCATTGCTTTGTCACTCGCATTATTAATAACACGTTCAACTAATTTATCTTTTTCAACAGCAAGTTTACCAACATCTCGAACCTCGCCCTTACCGTTAATTTTGTTAAAGCGTTGGTCAAGATCTGCAAATTCTTTTCTTAACTGTTTATTTGTTTCTTCGAGTGCTTTATTTGTGGCTAATATAGCAGTAAAATCTTTTTGCTGTTGTTCTATAACTGCTTTTTGATCTGCTACACTTTCTTGTAGTTTAGCATTGTTGGCTTCACTGATAGCAAGATCACTTTTAAGTGTTTTTACATACATAAATCCGCCGCCAGCACCTGCTAACATAACTAATACTAACGCAATTTTAATTGAACTAAACATTTATCGTCCTTGTTTACAAACTTCAATAGTAATGGTCTTGCCGTCTCCGTCTATCATATCTTTGAAAAGAGGTCCTTCGTGATATTCGTGTCCGCAGTTTTGACAACTTACGCCATTGCTTTGGCTGAGGCTGTCGTGCTGTTTACTCTGCTTGTCCATCCGTTTCCAAATGTTTTAAATGTTGCAAGTGATTCGTAAAAGTCTTGACGAATTTTTTGATATTCTTCGATTGCTTTAGTGATACCGTTTGCTTCAACGTATCCGTTTGCTTTTGCAATAGTGTTTGGACCAATCCAACCGTCGATTTTTGAACCAACCATTTGTTGTAACATTTTAGTTGCTCTATGACGACCACCATTTACGCACATATCAAATACACATAAATCTAAACCTTTAGGTAGATCATCAGCAAGAATTCCATTCCAGTAATTCTTTTTATAAATTGGTGTTACATCTGATTCTGTAAGATTTTGAATTACTTCTTTAGTAACTACTTTATTCATCCAGTCTTCGTAAGTTTGTCTTGTGATACCCATATTAGTAGCACCACCTGGATCGCTTGGATGATCAACGTATCCACCTTCGTGCTCTAAAATAATTTTTAAACATTCTTTAAAATTGTCTTTTGCCATTTTTTAACCTCTTTTCAAAATTAAACTGTAACCATCATTTTCAAGTACAAGTTTTTTACCATATTTTGTAATATTGTAATCACCTAAGTACTTACTCAAATAAATGACTTCAGCGAAACCATTAATATCTAATGCCTCGTTGATATTTACCTCATCTGTTCGGGCAAATTCGATAACTTTGAATGTGATTGGATCCATAAAAGTATTTTTAATACGTAACGTATCTTCACTTAACATATCAACTTCTTCTGCATAACTTTTATTAAAGAAGTTCTTATAGTTATCCATGTTATTTTCATTTACTCGAATATCGTAGGCGTCTTTATCTGTCGGCACCATTTCGGCCAAATTAGCATCTGTTGCTTCATGACTTCGAAAACTCTTATAGTACCTAAACTTCATTGCATCAATACCTGCAATTTTTTGAATACCATCTACCATTTCATAAATTTGTGCAGGTGAATCTTTTCCTCTTTCTATTTCTACAAATACTTTGTACATACCATCGGATTGTTCACCTGAAGTTGCATCAGCATCAAGAACAAAAGGATAACCCTTTTCAAGAAAGTTCTCAAGATCTTTTGCACTGCCTTCATTTTTTGTTGAAAAACTCAAAACGACTATGTCGTTGTCACTACCCATTTTAGATTTATAAGAATCGATTTCAAAAATATGATCCACTAAGTCTTTAAGATCGTCTTTTCTTAAACCCATTACATTGCTCCTTCTGGTGCTGGAGTTTCTGCACCTGCACCTATACCTGCTTCAACACCACCTTCTGCTGGTTGTGCTTCAGGCGTTGGTGCTTGATCAGCGCCGGGTTCAGTTGTAAGGTCTAACATTTCATTGTAACCACTATAAATGTCTACAATTAATTTTTTAGGCATCATTATTTCAACTACCCAAATTTCCTTACGATCTAATTTTCCTTTTTTTGTTCCAGGACGTATATCGTCTGGAGTTTTAATCTTACGTGGTACTAAAATATAGTCTTTTTTGAATGTAACTTTACAGTCATAATCAAGTAATCTTTTACCGCCCATTGGATCAGGCATTTTGTCGCGTGGCCACATAAATGAGCAAATTACCCAGTGTCTTTTAATATTAGGACCTGAAACTATTTCCCCATCTTCCCAGTTATCATATACATATAAATCCAGTTCATCAAGCACTCTTTCAAAGTCTTTTAGAACCGTAAATGCAGTATCGCTTTCGTATATGCCCTGTACGTTCTTGATTACTTCTAAAACATCTTTCATAATGAATATCCAATCTTATACACTTATTTATCCGGTTAGCATTTATAACAGTGTAGTTTTATCACGAGAGAATTGCACTAAATATTTGTGTAGGAGGCACTGCATAGTGTCATAACTATGTAGTGCAGACTTACTTGTTTAATCCATAAAGGAGGACTGCATGGGTGCAAAAAGAAGTGCTCGAAGGAGCAAAAACTACAATAGCAATATTGTAGAGTTTAATAGTTTTCTTCCTCAGAAGAAAAAAGAAGTCAAAATCATTCCAAGAAACGTTAATCAAGAAACTTATATGCTTCAACTGTTAGACCCAAAGAAAGACATAGTCTTTGGCATTGGGCCGGCAGGAACAGGTAAAACGCTGTTGGCTGTACAAGTTGCGATTAAGCAGTTTAAAGAAGGAAAAGTCGATAAGATTATTGTTACAAGACCTGCTGTAAGTGCAGACGAAGATTTAGGTTTTTTACCAGGCACATTAGAACAAAAAATGGCGCCTTGGACAAGGCCTATTTTTGATGTACTTCAGGAGTACTTTTCATCAAAAGACATTGAAGGTATGATAGCAGAAGGTGTAGTTGAAATTGCACCACTTGCGTATATGCGAGGGCGAACATTCAAACGAGCATTTATCATAGCAGACGAAATGCAAAATGCAACACAAAATCAAATGAAGATGTTACTAACAAGATTAGGAATAGGATCTAAGATGGCTGTTACAGGAGACTTAGCACAAGCAGATAGACTTAGAGATAATGGCTTAATTGATTTTTGTAAGCATTTAGATCAAAAAGGTCGTGCTGAAAAAATTGATGTTGTAGAATTCCATAAAGGAGATATTGAAAGACACGAAGCAGTCAAAGAAGTTTTAGAAATTTATGGAGATGTTGTTTAACCAGGTAGATCTGTATCTTGGGCATCAACTACATATAACTTCTTAGTTTTGACCCATTTAATCCAGCCTGCATAAGTCATTTTGTGTAGGCTGGATATTGCCCACTGACGTTTCATAACTGTTTCGTTAAGTTCCATAGTTCGTGCAACTTGCTTTTCACGTTTAAATGGAATCACTTGTACGATGGGTTCGCCCATCTTAATTGTTGTTGGTTTAATTTCTTTAAGCATAATATTAATAGGACTTTGTGGAGCACCTAAATCGTGATCCATTACACCAGGAACTGCTTCCCAGTTCTTTCCTTCATGATAGTACATTGGCAAATATAATGTACTCCAACCTGCTTTGTTCCAAGTAAACCAAGGATTATCAAGTTTAACTGCACCTCTAACAGCAAACTTTTGCTCCATAAATTTGCCTAATTGTTCTTCAGGGTGATATGCATCGTTATACATATCATCACTGTATCTTGTTATAATGTGTTTACCATCTGGAGTTGGTTCTATTGTAATATCACACCAAGCAGGAATAACATAACCCATACTCATATAATCTGTAATACCAGGACAGGCTCTTACTGTTTTATGACTATCAATGTTATGCTGTTCTTTTTTAAAGTACGGACTCATATCTTTAAACTTGTCAGGAAAAAATTTACCTGCTGGTTCAATAGGTGCATACTTTCTCACGCCCCAACTGGAACAAGCAAAGTTAATTACTGGTTCTTCTTTTCCAAAAAGTTTTTTTATAAAATTCTTCATACTTTGGTAACTTCAACATTTGATTTCTGTAAAAATTCAATACCATCGTTACTACGATAGTTATCCTTGTAATAAACTGTGCTTATACCACTCTGGTATATTAATTTTGCACACTCTAAACAAGGACTATGTGTAACAAATAAAGTTGCATCATTTCCACTTTCATTTGATTTTGCCAATTTAGCAATAGCATTTGATTCTGCGTGTAATACCTCTGGCTTAGTTTTAGGACCAGTACAATGATCGTGATTGCATCCAGCACCAACAGGTCCGCCACCATCACAACATTCTTCACACGTATTATCCCAACCACTGGGCATACCATTGTATCCAATGGAGATAATGCGATCATCCTTTACAACAATCGCCCCTACATTTAAACGCTTTGCTGAACTTAGTTGTGCAAAACGTTCTGCAACATCTATGTATGCATCTATAAACTTAGACTTCATTAACCAGTTCCTCTGCTAAAGGAAAGATTTGTGCAATAACTTTTGCACAAGCATGAGCAATATCCATATGCTCTTGTTGTGTACCATTAGCACCACGTAATTCGATATAGTGAATCCAAGAACGTAGTGTACCGTTCATATACAATCGTGTCTTAGTACACCCTTCTGGTAATACTGCACGAGCCTGTTCTTTAGCAATACCATTTTCAATTGCCCACTCGTATGCTTCTTTAGCCGCCGCAATAACTTTTTCCTGATATGATTCCCAATCATTAATTAGATTCATCTCTTGTTGGGTAGTCCCCAATCTAATAGAATTTTGTCTGTTCTTTGTATCTTGTAGTCGTGCTTCACGTAGCACAAACTGATCACCAAACTCTTTTGGATCTGCATAACGCTGACTAAACTCTTGAAAACTAAAACTACGATGACGCACAATTTGATGTGCAATATCCCTTGTAGTATTAATTTCTAAACAAGCACTGACCATTTCAAGTGGTGACCAGTGAGCGTGTTTGATCAAATACTTGATTAGTTTTTCACTTGTTTCTGAATTCATTTGATTGCTTGGATTACTTACTCTTGCACAATAGGCAATAAGTTCTTGACAGTCTCCAAGGTCTGAACCTTCCGGTGCTGTGCTATATGAAATTAGTTTTACGCTCATTCTGTTTCTCCTGGTTTTCTAACTGTAACACTAATGTTACCTGATATTGCAATTCTATCGTGATTGCAATTTTGTACGCCTACTTTATGGCTTGTGTTTCCTGGAAAGATAACCATCAACCCACTAAAAGGTTTAACACTGTAATTTGCTGTTGTAAATTCTAACGGAGCACAATGTTCACAAGCATTTACGTAATATACAAAACTAAATGTTGCTGGCCAATGTGCGTGTTCAATAGTATGATGTCCTTTATTATTTTTGTAAACCATTCCCCAACAGTCTACAATATTAAATCGAAGCATTTCTGCTCCACGTTGACTTAAACCTTCTATACTACTAATACATTGAAAAATTGCAAAATCACAAATACGTTTAAAATCGGAATCTTCGTACATAGTGAATTCAGTCATGTCTGCTTTTACATTACTTTTATGTCCGACAGCATCACCATAACTTCTAATCTTTTGTTCAAGGATAGGATTTAAGATTTCACTTCGATTGTATTTTACCATTGTGATATCACAAGGTTCTGATGATGTGCCGTTATATACTTTAAAGTAATCCATTACCCTGTCCTTAATAAAATATGATATCCATATTCTGTTTTAATTGGAAAAGTAAGCATTTCGTCTTTGTTAATTTGACTAATAGGTTTCGCTATTTCGTATTCCATTTCTCCTGGATAATCAAACCAACCTAAGTCTCCACCGTTCTTTGCAGATATTCTACAAGCACTATGTTCTTTAGCGGCTTGTTCAAATGTAAGAAGTCCTTCCATAATGTCTTGAATAATAAACCCTGCTTCTTGTTCTGCCGCAGGTGCTGGACGATTACTTGTTTGTGCTGTAGCACCTTCGTGACTGATTAATATGTGACTGGCTCTAAGTTTCTGAATTTTCATTTGTTCTCCCGCCTGGCTTTTCAGAAAAGAATCTTTCAAACTTATTAGGTTCATGAGCCATTTCTTCAGCATCGGAAGGAACATCTTCATCACGTTTTTGTGTTATGTTTGGCCACTTGGCTGAATATTCTTCATTAATATACAACCACTTGTCTGCACCTTCTACGTTATCTGGAGTAATAGCATCTACAGGACATTCTGGTTCACAAACACCGCAGTCAATACATTCATTAGGATTAATGACAAGCATATTTTCGCCTTCGTAAAAGCAGTCTACAGGACATACTTCTACACAATCCATATGTTTACATTTAATACAATTTTCGTTTACAAGATATGTCATACTATTAGTTATTCCTCCTTAGTATGGCCGCTTCCAAGACTTGGCAAATTCATATAACATTTGATCGTATTTTTCTTCTTTTACAAGTTCTTCATAATCAGGTTGACCAAGTACATCTTGCAAATTCCAATACTGTGGATAACTTACACCTGCTTTATTTCTGTCTTCAATATCTGCAACAAATTCCTGGTCGATATGTTTACAAAAATCTTCTGTGTCTTTGTTTAAATTTTCAGTTGTACCTAAGTACCACATATTAACTTTTAATACTTCTATAAGCATATCAAATAGATTATCGTCTATTTGAATGTTATAAAACCAATCTGGCCAAGTTTGCGGAATAAATTGTCCTTGGTGTGTAGCAAATGTATCGCCACCTTCAAATTTACTGTACTGCTTAAACATTGCTCGTGTGTCATCAAACGCATAAAAACATTTAAGTAACCATTTACATTGTAAGTTTCGTTCAGCACTGTTATCAAGCCTCCATGTATACAAACTATTGTAATCTGTTGCTTGTCTATTATAGTAACGTGCATATGTGTCACTTACAGGACTTGAACTACTAAACATATGAGTATCTTGATTTAATTGTGCAAGACCGAATCGATAGTTAAAACTACTTAACAGTCTTGGAATAGGTTCTCTAACATGAGCCATATAATAAGGAACACGTGGTTCTTTTAACCAAAAATGTGTATGACTATATGTACTGTGTCCTGAAATAATTTTTAGTTGTTCGTGTTGTTCTTTTGTTCTATTTTGTAGTAAAGGAATATTATGTTCTACAAAAGAACCACCAAACCCATCTACCCAATTAAAATGTTTTAACCAACGATCGTTTTCTCTATGTAAATGGTATCCTACCTTCCAGTTGAAACTTGTTCCACCAGTTTTAGGAATATGAAAATATATGTAAATAGGGTTAGGATTGGGCATTTCTCATCTTCTCTCTAATTTTTGTAGCAGAAATAGAATGTATCTCTTCTCCTAAATCATGCTGGGTAAACGTATAACCTACTCCACGGCCATAACTAATATCAACAATATTAGGAACAAGCATAATAATATATTCTTTGTTGTAAACAAATCCTGCGTCATTTAGTCCGTTAATAATATTAGTTTTAACAGTTTCAAAATCAAAAGGATTATCATTTTGTACCAATGCAGTTCTGCCAGCGCCTGCGTCAGTACCAATAATGCCGCCTACATCACGCACCATAATACATACTTGACCTGTTTCAGCAAGTGCTTTCTTAAACAATGCTGTGTGACCGTCGTGCCAAGGTTGCCAACGTCCTAACATTTCTGTAGTTGGCTTTTTATAATCAAACATTTTTTGTACCTTTGTTGTGTGCAGTTAAATTACCAAACTTTTCTACAAGTTCTTGTTTAACTATAAAGACCCAAGTATCTGCATCCATATGCGTTACTTTAACATCGTATTCATCAAGAGGTTCAAACATTTTATTTGTGTCTTCGAACCTTCCTTCTTTGATAGTATCCATCCATACAATAAAGTCTGCATCATATTCTTTTCTTGCATATTTTGTTGGACAAATAAAATCTGCAATAACTATTCTATTTTCAAAAACTGCTTTTGCAGATAATAATCTCATTCTTTCTGCTTGACGCATTCTACCTTCAAGACTAAAGTCCCAATCGTTAGCCTCTTCACGAACTTTATCTGCGTTCAAATGAACAGCGTTAATCATTGGAGCAAGTTTTTCTGCTAATGTAGTTTTGCCCGATCCAGGCAATCCGCAAATTAATATTTTCATAGTCGTGCTAATCTAATCATAGTTGCCGCTAAATTAATTTCTGGATCAGCAACAAGTGTATGATCCACTAAACCTTGTTTAATAATTAATACAGCATCATCTTCTTTGTCGCCAAACAATGTAATGTTATCATATAACCATTTGTAAATATCTTCTACCTCATCTGGTCTTACTTGACTACATACAAGTTTTCTTGCTTGATTAATTTTACCTGCTTTAAACAGTTCAACCATTTCAAGTTTGTAGTCTGCTTCTCCAGTATCGCCATCTTGTGGTTTTTGCAATACACCGTCAACACTATTCATTTGTACCATGTTGATACACTTACGCAAGTCTGGATACGTTGCTTTTACATAAGTGTCAAGTGTGTCTAAATCAGGTTGGACACCTTCTGTAATTAGAATCTCTGCTACACGAGCAGTGAACTCTGTTTGATCAATACGTTCAATATGGAATCCTTGGCATCTTGAATGCAGTGCAGGAATAATTCTATTAGGATAGTTACAGGTTAAAATAAATCTGCTTGTAGTATGATATTCTTCCATTACACCACGTAGTGCCGCCTGTGCGTTTGGTGATAGATAATCTGCCTCATCAAGTAGTACAACCTTAAAGTCACCAAATGGAATCATTTGTACAAAGTTAATAATTTTATCACGTACATCATCAACACTATTTGTACGACTTGCATTAATTTCTAAAATATCTAAATCGTTTAGATCAAGTTCGTTGAATAAAATTTTAGCAAGTGTTGTTTTACCAATACCTGCATTACCTGAAAATAATAAATGTGGAATAGTGCCTTCTTTGATCCATTGTTGCACTTGTTTTCTTTGATGTTCATCTCTGAACACATAACCGTCTACTGTTTTAGGACGATACTTTTCTACCCATAGTTCTTTCATTTACCTGCCTCTACTATTCGTTGTCTCAAATTAGTACTACTAAATGAGTGTTGCCTTTTATTATAATATATTTCTATGCCTTTGTCAACACAAATCTGTTTACCAGTAAAGTCTTTTGATTTGTATTCTTCACCAATAAATCGAGTTTGTATTGTATATGTAAGAAGTATATCTTCCAAATCTTTTTCAGTCGAGTATGGAACAATTTCATCAATATATTTGCAACCTGCTAATTGGACATAACGTTCAAATACAGATTGAATTGGTTTGTTTTTGTTTGGCCTATCTAATGTAGGATCTGTTTGTAACCCTACAATTAAATGATCACAGTTTGCTTTTGCTTCTTTGAGCATAGCAACGTGACCTGTATGAAATAGATCAAATGTACTGAATGTAATACCGACTCTCATAGTGTTATTATACACTAATTGCTATTAAAGTCAAGTATTTTATAGATCGTTTTCTTTTCGGTTTTCCGAAAAGTGTACGTCAAATTTTCCACCTGGGTAACGAGATTCAAGTTTGCGTACATTTTCTTCAACTACTTCGTTTGGATCTAAACCCAAAGAACGGCAAGTATTAACCCAATACCACATAATATCGCCAAGTTCTCTTTTAAGATGGAACTTGGTGTCTTCGTCCCAAGGTTTTCCTTGAAAAAGAACTTTTTTAATGATTTCATTAAGTTCTCCAGTTTCAGACGAAAGTCCAATACCGCCTGTGACAAGTAATGCAATATTAACCGGGCATCCATGTTGTTCTCCATTTAAATAACCCATACGTCCGTATAGGCGATTGTTATCATTTGATTCTTCTGACGTAACTTCTTCTACAAAGTCCTTATATTTGTTTAGGTCGACGTTTGCCAATTACTTCTCCTCTGGCTTTTGATGTTCCCAATAGATGAATTTTTCGCCTGTTTCTTGATTTATAACAGGTAACGAATATTTGTATTCATCTGCTTTACGTTTGCCTACATATTCAAACTCATATCCTTGTTTGCGTTCTTTTTTAACTTCCGCAAAAAAGGCAGAGTTGTCATACATAAACAATCCTGTAATGGTCACTAATACTGCTGTGAACATTTATACTCCTTGGTTCGTGTTTATACTTCTTTAGTTAACAAAATCTTCTGGACGGTGACTATCTCCACTAAGGTCAATAGCATCACCATAGTATGCAAGATCGCTTGGTGCTTCATCGCTTACGCCTAATACACCAGTTGGATCTACTGTACGGAGAACTTTTGTATCACCGTTTTCATCTTCAACTGTAAAACCTCTTGACCATCTACCATGTTCAATTAGTACCCAGTCTCCGACATTGTAATCGTCTGTGTTTTCGTGTCCTTTTGACACAACCTTTGCCCAACGTGGTTTAATACCATGTTGCTGGCCATCATCACTTGGAAGAATGATTCCGCCTTTAGTAGTAACTTCACCAAATTCCATATCGGAAACCATAATCCTGTCATGCAAAGGTCTTACTTCACCTTTAATGTTGTGTAAATTCAAAGCCATTTACTCACCTTTTTTTACAAAATTACCTTCGTCGTCTTCAACCCACTCTTCGTCTTTTGCTACTTCTTCAATCTTTTGTTTCGCAGTTTTCTTTGGTGCAGGTGCTTCTTCAACAACTGCCTCCGGAGTAGATTTATTGGCTACTGGAAGTTCGTCTTGAACAGTACTTTGAGGATTGTCTCTGTAGTAGTCTGCAAGAACGTCTTCACGTTTCTTAATAATCTTTCCACCTGGGCCTAATTCATCGCCACGTGCATTTACACGAGCATTTCCAACCGCAGGAGTAAGTTCATTTTTTTGGCGTAAAAGATCCATATCAATTGCTTTACCTTGCATTGTTTTATAAACCTTACGACCTGTTTGTTTTACTGCCATAGTTATTCTCCTATTATGTGAGTATTTATCTTAGGAACTCACGCCAATCCAGGTCAAACTGAATTGGATTAATTCTGTGAACACCTACCAAATATAGTACAAAACTTGCTACACTGGAACCTCTGCCCACACCCCATACAATTTTGTTATCACGCATATAGTCAACCAAATAAATCATATAGCGTAATAAGTTTAACATATCTCTTTTTTCAAATTCAATATATTCTTCGTCTAATCTTTTAAGTTCAATTTCATTATTACATTTTGATTCTAAGAAACTATACACATCTAAGTTTTTATATGCTTCTGGCATAAACCATTCACTTTGGCATACGTTATCAAAATCTTTTTTATCTACATCAATTGGAATATATTTTTTAAGTTCGTGACCACCAAATTCTTTTGCGTTTTTATTAAACTGTTCAATTTCATCATTTGGGTCACATAGAACAACATGACACTTGTCAATATGACCAGAATAGATCATATCTATTAGGTTTTTATTAGAGAAGATTGGTATTCCGTTAGAATCTGTTTTTAAAAGCATAAGTGTATTTTAACTTACGTTGATTAAATTGTCAAGATCTTTATCTTGATTCTTTGCCATTTCTTTGGCATAGCGACTTCTTAGTTCCAAACGATACATTTCGATTAATGTTGCCATTTGGACTTTGACTTCTGGATTGCGTGTCATGTAAAACTTTTTGGATAAAGAACTTACTTTTTCCTCAAGTTGTGGTGTAGTGTATTGATCTAAATTATCTTCAAGTGGATGTAACATTAGTAAAATTTGCCAATATAATCTACAAAGATAGAAGAACCTTGATTGTAGGTCATAAAGTCAATAATTACTGGATTTGATGCACTGTCAATTGTTATGTTATTTGTAAACACGTAAGGATCACCTTCTGTACCTGCGCCAGTTTTATTTGGCCAACGTGCATTAAATTTAAGTGAACTACCTGCTTCTGTACCGATAGTTAGGATTCTATCTTCACCGTCGTTGATTAAAATTAATCTGATTTTTCCAACTTTACCTGATTCTGGCCAATCTGTAGTAGTTAAAGTAATATCACCTCCTACTGTGAATGTTTGTACAGGGCCAAGTGTAAAGTTAACGTCTTGAGAGTTACTTAATGTTCCGCCTGCGTTTAACTCTTCAGAAACATTTACAAGGTTTGCATTAGTAATATTATTACCTAAAAAGTTGTTTGCAGAATTTTTCTTAGCAGTATTATCTTGTAAATCCTCAATTTCGCTTTTAGCGGCTACAAAGTTATTTTTAATAATTCCAAAATTGTCTCTAAAACCCTGAGAATCGTTATCCTGTCCTGCGATAGGATATTCCGAGTTAATACTTACTTCATCAATGTTACTTGCCATTTTATGTCCTCTCTACTTTTATTTATCTGCTTTATATGTTGTACTCGTAATTTGCGAACAGAATATATTGTTCTTCACTTTTACCAGTTGTACTATCAACTATGTATCTATCAATATCAAAATCAATAGTATTAAAGTCAAAGTTTTGATTCTTAATATTCAATAGAATTTGGTCCGCATTTCCTGCTTTACAGTAGGCTATTGGTATTGCTGTTATATAACCTAATTCTTGAATAGTATTTTCTTGTGCAGTACGCATCCAAAGTGGTAAAAAGTCACGTTCTGTAACACCAGTTTCTGCAATACGGTCACGCATATTTTTAATATTTGAGATATACTTTTTGTCATGTGTATTTTGGCTAATCTGTACTGCATCGCTATCAACTTTTAATGTATTAGAAATTGGTCTAAATCTATAAGGTTCTGCTTTACTAATTTCAAACTCTTGAATTGATACAACAGTTGAACCATTTCTAAGTATAATTCTAATGTTACCTACTGTAGGAAATACAACACGACCACCTCTGGTAATGATTTCTAAATCGTTACCAATACTACGAACATCAATAGTAGGGGTACCAACACCCCTTACATCTAAACTAAATGAACTTTGTCCACTTCCTAAGGCAGTATTATCATCTAATGATTCATATTGAATACTATCTACAGTAATTTTTTTGCCTTGTTTTGAAACATTAATACTTTTTGCAACATTACCTTTAGATGGCATATATGGGTCAATTACTTCAACATAAATTACTTCATATACTGTATCGTTACTTCCTGGATTTTTAGCAACTGCTTTTTTTATTTCACCAATTTTATATTTTCTTCTTTTATGATTTTTAGCCGCCGCGGCAACATAGTTTCTGATATCTTGTGTAAGTATACCTGCATATGCTAACATCTTAACATCTTTTTGTACACCAAATTCTGGATCACCACTTCTATAAATTAAATCAGGTGGAAAAATATTTGGATCAGATATAAATGCTGTATATTCATCTCTCTTAACTTGACTTAAGAAAGGTCTCATATATAAGTTACTGTACAAATTATCATCTGGATCTAATACATCAATTGTAAACTCTTGTTCTACAGCACTGAATCCAAAACGATCTTCTGCTTTTACAGTAAATTTAAATTCTCTATCAATAATTGTTTTAGCACCATCAAAGGTCATTGCTCCACTATCAAAGACAGTTAAGCCTGGAGCAGAAGAAGTTCCAAACTGATTAACTTTACCAATAATTTCTCCGCTAATATCTAATTGTAATCCTGGAGGTAAACTACCATTTACAACACTGTATATTAATCTTGAATCAGGTACTGTTGTTTGTGCTTTTATAGATAGTGTAGAAATAAAGTTTGCACTAATAGTTCCTAAGTTGCTTGGCGTAATAAACTTAATTGTAGAATCAACTTCTCCGAGTATTTTAACTCTAAAGGTTTTTGTTTTACTTGCTAAAATTGTTTCAGGAACACCTCCGAAACGTGTTGCTTTAACTGTAAATTTATATTCTTTTGTTACAGCAGGTTGATACGGAACACGCCCTGCAATTTCTCCAGTAGTACTATCTAATGACATACCTGGCGGAAGTTCACTTACAGTGTTATCATCATTTAAATTTTCTAATGTATATACAAGTCTACCAGCAATAGTTTCTGTATCTAATACATCAAGGAAAAATGTTAGATAGTTATTTGCTCGTCTATAGCCAAGATTTTCTGGAGTTAACCATAGTGGTGTTCTTAAGTACGTATTGTCAGCAGTAAATAAACCGTTAGCAATTTGTAACTTTGTATTATCAGCACGTAAAAAATCGTCACCTACAAGATAAATTTTAAATTTACGTTTTGCAACAGTATCTCCATCTGATACACTTACAATAAATTCATAAAAACGATTTAACTTTCTTGGTTGTTTAGTTGGAATTCTGTCGTCATAAATTCTTGTATCATAAAAGAAACTATCAAAACCGTTTGCACTTCTTTCACCAAAATCAAAAGGAAACGTTCCGTAAACATTTGCATCATAGTGTCCGCTTCCTGCTCTTGTATCTAAAGCAAGTACAGGTTCTACAACACCAACAAGTCTACCATCTGTAGTTAATTGTACACCTGGAGGTAATTCTCCTTCGTCATCTGCAATAAAATATTCTAATTCATCGCCTGCTGGTAAGTCTGGATCAATAGCAGAAAGTTGGAAATCGAGTAAAGTATTATCAAGAACAAAATACTTGTCGTTTGGATCTACAGGTAATAGTCCTTCTGGAGTAGTCCATACAGGTTCGTCAGCACCATCAATTATAATAGAAAATGTTCTATCTTCAATAGCGCCAGTACTGTCAGTTGCTCTTAGTACAAATTTAGATTCAGTAGGTCTTTGAACTTCGAAAGGTGTTCCTACAATGAATAAACCGTCTAATCTTAAACCGCCTGGTAAACTTCCAGTAATGATCTTAACATCAGTAATGGTATTACTTGTTGTGTTTAACGGTAAAGCAAATCTGATAGTTGCATTTTCTGCAAATACACCCAGATTACTTCCTGTTTTTCTTGTCCAGATTGTAGCCATTTTAATTCCTTATTCAGTAGTATTTATCGGAATCTTTGACTATGCTTATAATGGATTTGTGATTGTTCCTACGTCGATTGACACAGTAGATGGTGATGGAATTGTACCTAAATCAACATCTGTCGAAGCACCTAAAAATTCAATAATACTTGATGTCGAACCTGTAATTGTACTAAAGTTAAAACCGTATATATCACGTACATCAACATTGTATACTAAACTTTCAAGATTTCTAACATTTATAATGTCATTGCCTTGGCCGTCTAAACGACCTCCTAATTGCGGAGTTGCATCTGTTGCTAATTCTGTTACAGAATTAATAGTAATTCCGTTAGCACCACTTGTTTGTGTAGATGTATTAGTACCACCTGAGATAGTAAATGTATCGCCTTCTGCAAGTGTAATATTTCCACTATCTGTAGCAACAGTTAATTGTTGTAGTCCGCCAACACTTGAAATAATAACACCGTTTGAATCTGATGTTACTGTTACATTGCCGCCAGCAACAATCTTTTTAAACTGTAAATCAAATCCGGTTTTTTGTGCAAAGACTCCTTCACCTACAGTACCAAGATTTGATGCTGTTGTTTGTTCAGGATTACGAGCGTCGAGTTCTGCAAAGTTATTATTAACTTTTACAAACGCTTCTCTTAGATCATCACCCGTTCCGTCATTTGCTACGCCGCCGATATTAACTGTTTGTATTGCCATACTAATATTTATCCTTAACTATAATCAAATGGTTTCTGCCCATTCATAGGAAAATATGCTACCCTGTTTGGTCCACCGTGTATTGTTGTGTTTACACCAAAATCATTGTTTAATCCTGTATCACGCATATTAGCAACTGAATTGTTTTCAAAATATGATTTTACTTGACCAGGAGTCCAATCTGGATGTGCTTGTAATAAACATCCAATCATTCCACACATTTGTGGCGCCGCCATTGATGTACCTGAATATTTTGCTTGCCGCCAATTACTATCATAAAAATAAGTTGATCCTGTACCATTTGGTTGGGCACTCATAATATATCGGCCAGCAGTATAAATGTTTACCATTGGACCAGATTGGCTGAATGATGTTTTATTATCTTTGTAAACAGTATTATCAAGAGTTGCAGAATTTTCTATAGCACCTACAAAAAATCCTTCATTAATATCACCTACTGGATTATCTTCCGGCGGTGTTGCTGAAGGACCCGAAAATACATTACCGCCTTCTACTGTAGATGGTGTTCCACCTCTGTGATAGTACATATAGTATGTTTGTCCTGAGAATGTAAATGCTATGTAATTGTCATAGTCTACACCACCCGGAACATCACATTTCATGCTATCATTACCAGCGGCACAACATACATGAATTCCGTTGTTAATAAGTGTTTCAACATCTGCATCTTCTGATGCAAACTTTCTTGGAAATCCGTATAGTGTTCCGCCTTGATATTCACCATTAATACCATACTGTCTAAGATTTGTATATGTTGTGTCTGTATGGGTAGCACCTCTGTAACGGCCCCCGACAATGTCATATCCTGTGCCAGTACTTGAAAACTTAATTTGATTTGGTGTTGTGCTTGTATCTATATACCATACATAACCAAAACTCATATTAACTACTGTTGGTCTTCCGGTGTATGCCGCATCGTTAATATCATTTTTCTTAGTGTGCCAAGAAGTTAAGATATCAACCATATCTGCCCAACCTATATTGTTGGCATTTGCATAAAGTGTAAAATTATAAATGTCAGCATTCTTTGCCCAGCCAAAGTTTTTACCTGCCATTGTGCCAATACAGTGTGTGCCATGACCATTTGTGTCAGTGTAGAAGTTTGCAGGTTGTGTACCGGTTACTCCACTAATACTATACCAATCAACTTGTTTTAATCTTGATACACCGTTTGCATCTTCCCATTCAGGATGCCCAACTTGAATTCCTGTATCTACAATAACCATATCAACACCGGTACCATCTAAAACATAATCGTATGTTCCGCCTGGATCGTTTGTACTGTTTTGATAAACATTTGTTTGGTTTATGTGACGAAGTAAACCCCAATTGTCACGTTGGCCTGAACTGGTAGAATTTCTATCAAACACACCGTCTTGGAATGCTCTTGGTTGAATTTCTGGAATTAATTCTATAGCAAGAACATCAACGATTCTTGGGTCTTGTCTTAGTTTACGTGCTTCGTTTTCTGTTAAGTGGTAATGAGTGTTTCTTGAATTGTTAGGTCTTTCTTTACAACATTCGCAAACTCTATCAGGAACTATGTTTGAATCAACTGAATCGTCTGCTGAGGTATCATTAATTAATTCAGCATGAACATCTCTCCAGTTAACTCCTTTTTTAACTGTTACAATGTATTCTCTTTGTGAATCTAAATCTGTTATAAAATCCATTTATACATTAAGAGACAATGGCTCTGTCACTGACTCTTCTCCAATTTGTTCCATCGTAGAAAGCAGGTATAGCGCCACCTGATTCGTCTGTACAAAATACCATAGCACCAACTGATGATACTAATGTGCTTAAATCTGTAACTGTTTTGCTCACTAACTTCATAGGAGCATCATTAATGATTTCATCTACAGGATCAAGTGTAATAGTAGTTGGTGATGAAATTGTATATGTGCCTGTTAATGTTGCTGGTGGTGATATTGATGATGTAACTAAATTTACAACAGTTAAAGTATTTGTTGTACTATTATAAACAAAGTCAGCATCTCCACCAAATGCACCAGCATTGTTAAACTGTACTTGAGTATCTGCACCACCTGGTGTTCCACTACCCCCTCCGCCTGTTGCGGCGAATGTAATTGTTTTTGTAGCATCATCAGATGTTATTGCAATACCAGTACCGGCTGTAAAATTAAGATTTGTTGTTGTAGAATTTGCACTAACAGTATCTTCGATACCGCCTGTGATAACAATACCAGTAAAAAGATTTTGATCTTGGTTTGGTGCAGTGTTTGTAATTGTAATTGTATCAGCAACGATAGTTGTACTAATACCTCCACTTCCTACAATATTAAATGTGTCAGTTGCGGTGTTTGCAGTTGTTGTTCCTGTTTCTGCTGTAAAAGTTGCAAATAAATTTTGTGGTGCCGTGGCTGTATCTACATATGATTTGATAGCACTCTGAGTAACAAGTCTTGTTCCGCTGTTTGCAGTAAATGTAGAATCGTTGTCAATGTTGTTTACAGTAACAGCACTACCTGCAAAATTTAAACTTGATGTAGAAGTAAGTGCGCCGCCAGTTAATGTATTTGTAAATGCAAAATTTCCTGAACCGTCAGTTTTTAAGAATTCATTAGCACTACCATCACTAATACCTAAGTCAGTTAATACTTCTGGCGAATCTGTAATACCATAACCTGCAAGTGTAGTTGGTTTACTTTGTATGTTACTAAACAAAGGTTCATTAGTTGCATTGCCCCAAGAAATACCATCATACATTAAAACCTCACCTGCTGTTAGTGAAGTTAAAGAAATATCATTTAAATCTGTAATAGCATATGTTGGTTTGTTAGTAATATTGTTCCAATCTAAGTAGTGCGTTCCGTCAAATCCATCAAGTGTATCTGCGTTTAATCCACTACCACCTGTTGCAATATCATCACCTGGAACCCATCTTAAACCATTCCATTTTAAAACTTGACCTGTTGATGGAGGTGTTGTTTGAGTATCAACATCAATCATATCACTGATGTCATTTGGTATTGACGGTTTATTACTTAAATCATTGTAACTTCCAGAAGTTGCCACAGTTGCAAGACTTGGTCTTCCTGTAACTTCTGTATATGCTATTGCACTGTTTACCCAAGCAGTTCCGTTGTATTTTAAATATTGTGAATTTGCTGGAGCAGTAAGTGTAACATCTGTTAGTCCGTCAAGTGCAGTTGCGCCACCGCCACCGCCACCTGAACCAACACCAGTTGCTTCAATAGTAAGAGTATTTGCACCGTCATTATAAGTTAAATTAATACCTACACCAGCAACAAGAAAATTTGCAATCCTATCGTCAACACGTTCGTCTGTAAGATATTTTTTAGTACCTTCTACAATATCGTCTGTAGTAGATGGAATAGTTGGAGCACCTATTAAGTCAGCATACTGCCCACTAAAAGGATTGTATGGCACTCCTGCGATTGTTAAACTTGTCGCGGCAATGTTACCGGCCCCTACAATACCTGAGCCAGTTAAGTTAAGATTATCACCGATGGGTAATTCTTTTAATTTGTTACCGTCATCTACGTCTACAATTAGTGGTATTCTATCTGCCATTATGTTTTCCTATATACTGTATTTATCCACGCCTACGTGTTCTTACACGGGGATACATTAATCCGCTTGTAGGACGAGTGTTTACGTCTTTGTTGTATGTATTAAACGCCATATTACCTGATGTCGCTCTGTGATTCTTCCACAGTGCTATTCTATCAATGTCAGAAGCATCAAGGCTTACTCGTGTGTCGGTATCAACTAAGAGAGCATTTTGTTTTGGTGCTGAACTCTTGTATGGGTGAT
>Ga0208880_1000010_pt1 | contig 38977 bp, 35 predicted proteins | sample Knorr_S23_td_Sur_FD_185606 | JGI IMG/M metagenome (GOLD analysis project Ga0208880, IMG submission 185606) | Marine microbial communities from Southern Atlantic Ocean transect - Knorr_S23_td_SurfaceB_ad_5m_LV_B (SPAdes) (version 2) | ecosystem: Environmental > Aquatic > Marine > Oceanic | place...
GAGGGAATGTGAGAAAATTAAAATTCTGACTCATATAAAGACAAACATCCATAGAAAATCTACTCAAAGTACTTGCCAAGTTGGCAATACCAAAAGCAAGGTTTTTTTCAATTTTTCCTCTAGCCATTTGAGCGGCTACCACATTGATTTTTAAATCTGAAAATTGCAGTGCCTCAGTGGTTGCCACTCGATCGATGGGAAATGAACTTCCATATCCAGCCGCACTCCCTAAAGGATTTTGATCACATAGCGTATAAGCTGCATTAAGCATGGTTATGTCATCGACCAAGGATTCGGCATAAGCAGAAAACCACAACCCAAAAGATGAAGGCATGGCTATCTGTAAATGGGTATACCCAGGAAGTAATACATCTTTATGAGTATCTGCCAAATCTATTAAAACCTCAAATAACTCTTTTGATAAGGATTTGAGCGCTTTGATTTCATCTTTGAAGTAGAGTTGTAAGGCAACCAACACTTGATCGTTTCTTGATCGTGCGGTGTGAATTTTTTTTCCGACCTCACCAAGTTTTTGGGTAAGTTCATATTCAATTTTTGAATGCATATCTTCAAAGGTGTCCTCAATAACAAAAACACCCTTTTCGATATCATCCAATAAATCATTCAATCCTTTGTTTAGGGAATTGACTTCATCTTTTGTTAACAAACCCACCTGACCCAACATATCAGCATGTGCTTTAGATGCTTTTATGTCATACATCGCAAGGCGCATATCCCATTGACGGTCTTCACCAACCGTAAAATTGTCGATGTCTTGATTTATTTGTGTCGAAGATTTTTGCCAAATTTTCATAGGAAGGATTTATAGAACTTGTTCTAGGAGTTGAATATATAATGTTACCGCCTCTTCAATTTCGTGTACGTAAATATACTCATTGGCTGTATGAGATCGTTTTGAGTCGCCAGGCCCCAATTTAAGGGACGGACAAGACAACGCTGCTTGATCTGAAAGGGTAGGGGATCCATAAGTGTTTCGCCCCATGGCGATACCTGCCTGTACCAGTGGATGGTCTTTGTTTATGGATGATGATCCTAACCGCAATGATCTAGGAACGACTGTACAAGGTGCTTGCCCAACGATTTCCGCAATTTCTTCGTTTGTGTAACAATCATTGACACGCACATCCAAAACCATCTGTACTTGGGCTGGTATGACATTGTGTTGACTTCCTGCTGCAATTTGAGTTACGGTTAGTTTAACAGGCCCTAAGGTGTCAGAAACTTTATCAAACTTTAGTTTTTCAAACCATTGAATGACATCTACAGATTTGATAATCGGATTGTCATTATTGGGGTGTGCTGCATGACCAGGCGTTCCTTTTACAACAGCATCAAATACAACCAAACCTTTCTCCGCAATAGCCAATTGCATCTGTGTAGGTTCTCCAACAATTGCTACCGCTATTTCGGGCAATTCCTCCAACAGACTGTTAAGTCCGTTTGGTCCAGAGCTTTCTTCTTCAGCTGTCGCTGCAATTACCAAATTGTATGATAGGTTTTTATGTTCATAGAAGTAAGCAAACAACGCGATCAAACATACCAAAGCACCTCCAGCATCATTGCTCCCCAATCCGTACAACCTACCTTCGTGAATTTCAGCCTGATGAGGGTTTCGCGTATAGGCTTTGTTTGGCTTAACGGTGTCGTGGTGAGAGTTTAACAACAAATAAGGTTTGCTAGGATCGAGATGTTTGTTAAATGCAAACACATTGTTTTTTATTCGCTGAGTTTTGATGTTATATGTTGAAAACCAATCTTGAATACAATCCGCAGTTTGTGATTCCTCTCCCGAAAAAGAAGGAATTTCGATCAGATCGCAAAGCAACTGAATGGCGTCTTGTGTCAATTTTGCTTGGTTCATAGAATCAAACTTGTTTTGAGTGTGTTTTCGCTTTCAAGCATATCAGTGTTTCCAACAAATACCTTTTCAACTCCATTTTCTAATGCATAGAAGCAGTTGTGGAGCTTTGGCAACATGCCATCAGCAATAATTTCCTTGTTCTGCAATGTAATCAACTCATCTTTTCGAATGTACTCAATGACAGATTCTGAATCGTTAATGTCCATTAGTACTCCTTTTTTCTCGAAACAATAATGCAAATGTACCTCAAAATCTGATGTCATGGCAGATGCAATTTCAGCGGCAATGGTGTCGGCATTGGTGTTTAGTAATTGCCCTTGTTGGTCGTGGGTAATGGCACAAAAGACCAAGGCAATGTTGTCTGTAAGTAGTTTTTTGATAACTGTGTGGTTTATTTTCACAACATCTCCTGCCCAACCATAATCTATATCTGTAACGGGTCTTTTTTTGGCTTGAATCATATTAAGATCAGCTCCGGTAGCACCCAACACGTTCAGTTTATTTTTTTGCAGTTCTGCTACTATTTTTTTGTTTGCCCACCCAGCGTAGACCATCACTGCAACTTCCAAAGCTGCATCATCTGTGATACGTCTTCCGTCATGCATCTTTGTAGGTATTCCTAGTTTTTTGCACATTTCTGAGGTGCTTTTTCCGCCTCCATGTACCAAAATTTTGTGCCCGTCCATGGATCCAAAAGCAGATAAGGCACGACTTAAATCATTTTGATTCTCTATTAGATTACCTCCTATTTTGACTACATGAAGCTTATGCATGATCTAAAAGAGTTTTTAGTATTGCTTGAGCTGCATAAGTTCTGTTGTTGGCCTGCTCGATCACCAATGATTTTGGGTGGTCCAAAACGGCATCCGAAACAACAACATTCCTTCTAATAGGTAAACAATGCATAAAGAAGGCGTCGTTGGTGAGTTTCATCTTGTTTTCAGTTAACATCCAACGATTATCTGTCCGTAGAATTTTTCCATAGTCTTCATACGCACACCAGTTTTTAACATAAACCACATCTGCATCTTTTAACGCCTCATCTTGATTATAAACGACCCTATTGTCTCCTACAATCTCTGGGTTGAGATCATAGCCCTTTGGATGAGTAATGACAAAATCTGCATCTTGATGATTCATCATATTTATAAAAGAGTTGGCCACAGCATGTGGGAGTGCTTTTGGATGGGGTGCCCAACTCAATACGATTTTGGGTTTCTTTTTTTGAACTTGTTCTTTTAGAGTTAGCGCGTCTGCCAAAGCTTGTAGGGGATGCGCTGTTGCGCTTTCCATGTTAACTATGGGGACAGAGGCGTGTTTGATGAAGCTATTGAGTACTTGTTCAGATTCATCTTTCTCTTTGTCTGTAAGGGTTGCAAAAGCACGAATGGCAACGATGTCACAGTATTGAGAAACAACTTGAGCAGCTTCTTTAATGTGTTCTGAGCGTAAACCACTCATTATGGTGCCATCTTCGTACTCAATGGCCCAGGCTTCGTTGCTAAAATTCATTACCATCACATCTAAGCCCAACAGTCTAGCCGCCTTTTGGGTACTCAATCTAGTGCGTAAACTTGGGTTGAAAAACAGCAAACCGATTGTTTTGCGAGAACCTAATTGTGAAAACGCATGTGGATCTGATTTTAGTTCAGATGCCAATTGAATCATTTCTGCCATGTCTGGCACATCATTTAGGGTAAGCAACTGCTTCATGTCAAACATTTTTTTAATGCATCAAAAAACACATCGATGTGCTTTTTTTCAATGGTCAATGGTGGAAGAATTCTCAGAAGGTTCTTGTTGCTGCTGCCTCCCGTGAATATTTGATGGTCATAGATGAGTCTCTTTCTAATTTCCCCAACCTCGTGATCGAATTCTAGGCCAAGCATCAATCCTCGTCCTTTGATTTTTTTTACTTTATCCATCTTTTTGGCATTTTCAACAAAATAATCTCCCATGTCTTTTGCATGGGATTGTAGTTGAGATTTCTTTAAAACTTCAAGCACTGCCAAAGATGCTCTACAAGCCAAATGATTGCCGCCAAAAGTGGTTCCGAGCATTCCATAACGAGCTTTGATATCAGGTCTTACGAGAACACCGCCTATAGGGAAGCCGTTGCCCATTCCTTTAGCCATTGAAATCACATGAGGTCGAATGGGGAATTTTTGGTAAGCGAAAAAAGTTCCTGTCCGTCCAAATCCAGATTGCACCTCGTCTGCGATTAAACAAGCCCCGTATTGTTCGCAAAGTTTTTCCATTTCAACAACAAAAGATTCTGTGGGTTCGTCTAAACCTCCAACCCCTTGAATGGCTTCAAATATCACCGCGCAGACATCGCCCTTTTTTAAGGTCGTCTCTAACGATTCTAAATCATTGAACTCTAAAAAACTAACCTGATGTTGAGCGTTTAAAGGCGCATTAATATTCGGATTATCAGTTGCAGCTACCGTAGCACTTGTTCTCCCATGAAAGGCATTTTTAAAAGCAACAACTCGACTCTTTCCTGTTTCAAAAGAAGCTAATTTTAGTGCATTCTCATTTGCTTCAGCTCCAGTGCTACACAAAAATAGTTGGTAGTTTTCACAACACGATTGCGCAATGATTTCATCTGCTAATTGGTGTTGTAAAGGGTTTTGAATCGCGTTAGAGTAAAATCCAATTCGGTTCAGTTGTTGTCTAAGTGCTTTTTTGTATGTAGGGTGACCGTGACCTATAGAAATCACAGCATGGCCTCCATACAGATCCAAGTATCTCTTTTTGTATTTGTCAAAAACATATACTCCCTTAGCCTTTACAGGCTCCACATCATACAAAGGATATACGTCAAAAAGTGCCATGTTTATCCTTTTGCAATGTTGTTAATCTTGTTAAATGAAGCCACAATACCTCTTATCAAAGACGAACTTAAACCTTGATGCTCCATCTCGTTAAGCCCTTCGATGGTACATCCTTGAGGTGTGGTAACCTTATCGATTTCTTGCTCTGGGTGAGAATTGGTTTCAATCAACAAACTGGCTGCCCCCATAGCTGTGTACATAGACATCTTCATGGCTTCGTCTGCATCAAAACCGAGTTGAACACCACCTTGAGTCGTAGCGCGTATCAATCGCATCCAAAAAGCAATTCCTGAAGCACAGATAACTGTCGCAGCACGCATGTGCTTTTCATCTATAACAATGCTGGTTCCTAAACCGTTAAAAATGGCTTCTGCCAAAGGAAGCCTCGATTTGCCTTTGGCGTTTGCACACAAGCAAGTCATAGATTTTCCAACTGAAATAGCTGTATTGGGCATACTGCGTACAATATGTTGGTTCGTTCCTACAATGCCCTCTATCTTCGCAATGGAATACCCAGTTACAGTAGAGATTAGAACATGTTTCTCATTCAATAGATCTGAAATTGATGTCAAAACCCCGTCGAGTTGTGCAGGCTGAACAGCCAAAATAATAATGTCAGATTCAGCAACTGCTTTTCTGTTATCACTTGTTACCAAAGTGTTTTTGTATTCTTCCCATTCAGAAATGCTCGATGGGTTGCGGCGTGTTAAGTACAATTGCGTGATGCTGTTGTTAGTGATCATCCCTTTGGCAATACTTAAACCTAAATTTCCTGCTCCTAAAATGGCTATTTTCATTTTGATATAATTTAAAATACGTTTGCTTTAAGTTGTAATCCTGTTTTTTGTTCCCAACCATGCATAAGGTTCATGTTTTCAACGGCTTGCCCCGAGGCACCTTTTAGTAGGTTGTCAATGATGCTTGTAATAAGCAGCTTATCCCCATGTTTATAAAGATGAATTACACAGTTATTGGTGTTGACTACCTGTTTGAGATGAATACTTGTTTCAGATACATGGGTAAACGGATGGCTATGGTAATATTCTTTATAGATCCTTTTGGCGTCATCTTCACTTCCTGAAAAAGAGGTGTATGCAGTCACAAAAATTCCTCTAGTGAAGTTGCCTCGGATTGGTAAAAAATGCAGTTCTGGCAAATCACCTTGAACTTCTTTGATTGTCTCACAAATCTCACCTAAGTGTTGGTGGGTAAATGGTTTGTACCACGACACATTGTTATTCCTCCAGCTGAAGTGCCCTGTGTCAGAGGGTTTAACACCTGCCCCAGTACTTCCTGTTAAGGCATTGATATGAACGTCCTCTGAAAGTAGTTTTGAATGAGCCAATGGCAAAAGCGCTAATTGAATGCCCGTTGCAAAACAACCTGGATTGGCAACAGCTTGAGCTGATTGGATGGCAGATTTTTGAAATTCTGGTAGCCCATATACGAATGACTTCCCTAGAAAGTGATGATCTGCTTGGAGTCTAAAGTCGTTGCTCAGATCTATTATTTTTGTGTTGTCATTTACGGGATTTTCATGTAAAAAAGTCCCTGACAATCCATGTCCCAAGCACAAAAACAACACATCGACATTTGGGTTGATTTCATTGGTAAACAATAATTCAGTTTGACCTATCAAATCTGGATGTGCCCCGTTTATGGGTTTGCCTGCGCGTGTTGTACTGTAAACAAAATCAAGAACCACATAAGGATGGTTTAACAGAAGTCGTAACAACTCACCACCTGTGTAGCCAGAACCTCCAACAACACCTACAGTTTTTTTATTTATTGTTGACATGTTGATGTATTTTATTTGCGTTTGCACTAATCTTTATAAAACCTTTGGCCTCTTCAGCTGTCCAACCTAGATTCATTTCCCCATAACTTCCAAATGAGCTATCCATCAAATCAAAAGGAGATTCAATACCATCCAAAGTGAACCTATGCGGGTGTAGTGTTACAAAAACAGAACCGCTAACGGTTTTTTGGGTGTTTTCTAAAAACACTTCAATATCACGCATTACAGGGTCTAGATATTGTCCTTCGTGTAGCTGCATTCCATAAAAATTAGCCATCTGATCTTTTTGAAACTGCTGCCACTTGCTCAAAGTGTGTTTTTCCAACAAATGGTGTGCTTTGATGATAACCATCGGTGCAGCTGCTTCAAAGCCCACACGACCTTTGATACCAATGATGGTGTCACCCACATGGATATCTCTTCCAATGGCATAAGAGGATGCCAATTCTTGTAGTTTCTGTATGGCTTCAACGGGGTCGTATTTCGTTTCGTTTAAGCCGACCAATTCACCTTTCTCAAACTGTAAACGGATGGTTTGAGCTTCCTTTGATGTTAATTGACTAGGATAAGCAATTTCAGGAAGTGGATCGCGCGATTTTAAGGTTTCACTTCCACCAACACTGGTTCCCCAAAGTCCTTTGTTTATTGAGTATTGAGCCTTTTCCCATGGCCAATCTACGCCATGAGATTTTAAATACTCGATCTCACTTTCTCTAGAAAGTTGCTGGTCTCTAATAGGGGTAACGATTTCAATGTCTGGACACATGATTTGAAAAATCATATCAAACCTCACTTGATCATTACCAGCCCCAGTGCTGCCATGAGCAATGCATTCTGCATTGATCTTTTGAGCATGTTCAGCAATTGCAACAGCCTGAATGACTCTTTCGGCACTAACAGAAAGTGGATATGTGTTGTTTTTGAGGACATTGCCATACACTAGATATTTAACAATTTTTTGATAAAAGCTGGAGACCGCATCAATCGGTGTGTAGCTAGCCGCACCCAATGCCTCGGCCTTTTTGGCCAATTCTTCGGTTTCAATTTTATCAAAGCCCCCAGTGTTAACACTGACAGCATGGACTTGATAGCCATTCTGACTCAAAGATTTTATACAATAAGAAGTGTCTAAGCCTCCGCTGTATGCTAGGACTAACTTTTTCATCTGTTTATATTTTTTGTTTTTCAAAGGTCAAATGGAACATCCTGACAATCATACTGCTGTCTGTCTTAACATTAAGTCGTAGATGTTTCATGCTTTTTTGTTTTTGAGAAATAAGGATTGTTTAATTTTTTTTAACCTTGCCAAAACTGTGTTGTCGTACGAATGTTTTTTTTCATCAGAGCTTGCCTCTGGATCGTATAACATACCCGTACATAGACACATTTTTCGTTCAGTTCGTGTAAGGACATCGTAATTTTTACATGTCTGACAACCTTTCCAAAACTCAGGATCATCGGTTAGCTCTGAGAATGTAACGGGTTTGTAGCCCAGTTCGTAATTGATTTTCATTACAGGTAGGCCCGTAGTAATACCAAAAACCTTTGCGTTTGGATATTTCTCTCGAGAGTATTCAAAAATTTTCGTCTTTATGCTTTTTGCCAATCCTTTCCCTCTAAACTCAGGCGCAACAATTAACCCTGAATGGGCTACATATTTGTTATGCCCCCAAATTTCGATATAACAAAATCCAGCAAAAGTATCTCCTTCCAATGCGATGATGGCATTTTTGTTCTCCATTTTTTTGGCAATGTATTCGGGAGTACGGCGAGCAATTCCAGTTCCGCGAACTTGCGCGGAAGAAGCGATGGTTTCCGATATAATTTTCGCATAATGAACATGCGATTTAGTAGCAATGACAATTTCCACTGTCTTTTAATTTTTGAGTAAAGTAAAATGATGATATTTCTTGAAGAAGCCGGACGCACCTTAGCTTCAATACGATTACATACCCCCAAAGGGGCGACGTGGACGGCGTGGTGGAAAAAAAAGTACGCTTTGTGTAATCATGATGCAAATATGATGAAAAAATTAGAAATTCAAAGTTAAACTGCCATTTCTATTGGTTATTTTTGTTACAAATTAAACAAGAAAGTACTGTTGAAAAGAACGATTACTCAGTTTCATTGTGATGATTTAGAGTTGACCAAACAAAAACTATTGTCTTGGTCAAAACAATTTTCAACATCTGTGTGGTTGGATTCTAATCATTATTCTTCTGAGCACAGTCGTTATGAATGCATACTCGCTGTGGAAGCTCTTTCTCAACTAAGTTATTCTGATAAAGGTTCGTTTGAGGCATTGAGGCAATATATTCACCAAAAAAAAGATTGGTTGTTTGGTTATTTAGGGTATGATTTAAAAAATGACATTGAACCTCTTGAATCTCGCCAAAACGACCTTGTAGGACTGCCCGATTTATGTTTTTTTCAACCCAAGCGAGTTTGGATAAGCGTAGACAATCATTTTGAGGCACACTACCCAGCGGGTGTTGATCCTGTTCAGGATTGGGAAAACATCCAATCTGTTATGCTCGAAAATGATCATGTAGAGCCCGAATCAGTTTTGTTGAAATCTAGAATAACTCCTGAATTATACAGAGAAAAAGCCCAATCATTGCTCAATCATATTCATAGAGGTGATATTTATGAAGTCAACTTTTGTATGGAGTGGTATGCTTATCAAATGGGTCTTCAGCCCTATGATATATATGCTCAGCTAAACACCATTTCTAAAGCACCATTCTCGGCTTTGATGCAACTGAATGATCATTTTTTAATGTGTGCCTCACCAGAAAGATTTTTAAAAAAAATTGGAGAGAATTTATGGTCTCAACCCATTAAAGGCACTGCCAAAAGAGAAGCAGATTATGTTCTTGATAAAGCCCAAGCTCAAAGATTGGCTAACGACCCAAAAGAACAAGCAGAGAACATCATGATTGTTGATCTGGTTCGTAATGACCTTTCAAAAGTTGCTAAAAGAGGGAGTGTTTCTGTTTCTGAGAAGTGTAAAGTGTATGCTTTCAAACAAGTCTATCAGATGATTTCTACGGTCAGAGCTCGTCTAGATTCAAACTTTGATCAAATTGATGCTTTACGCTCTTGTTTTCCTATGGGAAGCATGACGGGCGCTCCGAAGGTAAGCGCTATGGAACTCATAGAAGAACATGAACAATCCAAGCGCGGTCTGTATAGCGGCGCTTTGGGGTATTTTAACCCGAGTGGCGATTTTGATTTTAATGTTGTCATACGATCTCTTATTTACAGAGCAGATACCGGTTATTTGTCACTTCATGTAGGCAGTGCACTAACTGCCGAAGCCGATCCTGAAAAGGAGTACGAAGAATGTCTGCTTAAAGCCAAGGCCATTAGACAGGTTTTGGAAAAAACCTCGGTCGATTTAAATTTGTAGATTTGCTTATGCAACCCAAATTTTTAACACATATTCAATCTGAATTTCCCGAGCTAAACAATGCTTCTATTTTAATAGCAGTTAGTGGAGGGGTTGATAGTATGGTGTTGCTTCATCTGATGCAGCAAACTTCAAATATCCTTGCTGTGGCTCATTGCAACTATGGGTTGCGTGGCCTTGAAAGTGATGCTGATGCTCAAATGGTACAAGACTATTGCAACCGTCATAAAATCACATGTCATGTGGGTGAGTTTGACACCAAGCTTCCGAAGAAATCAACTCAAATGGCAGCGCGCCAACTCAGGTATGACTGGTTCAAGGAGCTTTGCAAAGCCTATCAGTATGATTTTGTACTTACCGCCCATCATGCAGATGATGTGCTAGAAACCTTTTTAATCAATTTATCAAGAGGCACTGGAATTGCAGGGTTGAAAGGAATTCCCGCTAAAAGTGGCCAATTGATACGTCCATTATTAGTTTTTCAAAAGAAAGAAATCCACAACTATGCGTCTAAACATGAGATCCCTTGGCGCGAAGATTCATCAAACAATACAGATGATTATTTGCGTAATCGAATCCGACATCATGTAGTGCCTGCATTTTGTGACATTTCTCCAGAGGCGTTTCAGCAATCTCTTTTGAGCATCGATCAAACCTCGTTGGCCGTAGAAGCTCTTGAAACGATGACCAAAAAATTTAAAGAGTCTTTGTTCAAATGGGATCACAAGCTCTTTGTGTATACAATTGATGTTAAAGCATTGGAAGAACTTACCCCTTCGATGTTTTGGATACATCAATTATTTACCCCTTATGGCTTCGATGCTAAGGAGGTGACAAAACTCTTGAAATCACAATCTGGCAAGACATTGATATTTGGCGACTACACGCTTGAAAAAGGGAGGGGCGTGTTGTTACTCCATACTTCCAAGACGCAATCATACCTAGACACCATTGAAGTTCCTAAGCAAGGGATTAGCGAGCCTTTAGAAATCCAGATTAAAACAACCACACAATTCTCACCTCAATCAAAAGACGAAATTATCATTGATGCCGACAAAGTCACATTTCCGATGACCTTACGAAAATGGCAATCAGGCGATTTGTTTTATCCGATCGGAATGAACGGTCGAAAAAAAGTATCCAAGTTTTTTAAAGATCAAAAATGGAACTCCAAAGAAAAAATGGCACAATGGTTGCTATGTAGTGGAGATGATATTATATGGATTGTAGGTCAGCGTGCTGACAGAAGATTTTTTACTAAAAACAATACCCCAAAACTAAAATTAACCCTTTTATGAAAACCATTCTTATTGCATGCCTATCAATGTTAACAGCCTTTGGCTGGTCACAAAACCCTGTTCAATGGACTACACAAGCTCAAAAAACAGGATCCAACACCTATGACTTGACCATTCAGGCGGAAATTGAACCTAAGTGGCATTTGTATGCCCTAGAAATTCCAAAAAATGGTCCGTTGCCGACTGAATTTATCTTTACAGATGTTGAATTGATCGGAGAAATGACTCATTCTGAATTTAAAACAGATTATGATCCAATTTTTGAAATAGAGTTAGATTTTTACGATTTAGAAGCCTCTTTTTATCAAACAGTTAGCATTGAAGACCCCAACACCAAGAAGATTGAAGTTGAAGTTGAGTACCAAGCATGTGATGATAAGCTTTGTATATTTAGACAAGAAACCCTCACAATTGCCCTAACAGGAATTGCAGAAACGCAGCAAACGGAGGATTTAACAGCTCTAACGCCAGAATCTGCTGAAATACTATCTATTGATCTTAAAAACACCCACTTACTAACTCAAAACATGAATGGAGATGAAGAGTCCTCAGGTTTATGGCAATTGTTTGTGTTGGGTTTTTTAGGGGGGCTTATCGCCTTGTTGACCCCTTGTGTTTTTCCAATGATTCCTCTGACAGTCTCTTTCTTTACCAAACAAAGTGGCAATCGAGCTCGAGGATTGACCAACGCAATCATGTATGGTTTTTTTATTGTGCTGATCTATGTAATTCTGAGTCTTCCCTTCCATTTTCTGGATAGTATAGATCCTCAGATTCTAAATACCATATCCACGAATATGTGGTTGAATGTTTTTTTCTTTTTAATATTCGTCTTTTTTGCTTTTTCGTTTTTTGGTTATTACGAATTGACACTGCCTTCATCATGGGCCAACAAAATAGATTTTGCATCTAACAAAACAGGAGGTTTTATTGGGATTTTTTTGATGGCCTTAACCTTGGCCATTGTTTCTTTTTCTTGCACGGGCCCCATTTTAGGCTCTCTTTTGGCAGGTTCTTTAAGCTCTGATGGTGGGGCAACCCAGCTCAGCATGGGTATGACAGGATTTGGATTGGCATTGGCACTGCCTTTTGCCCTGTTTGCAATGTTTCCAAACTGGTTGCAGTCTCTTCCCAAATCTGGCGGATGGATGAATACAACAAAGGTCGTTTTAGGATTTTTGGAATTGGCTCTAGCTTTAAAGTTTTTATCTAATGCAGATTTAGTAGCTCATTGGGGTATTCTTAAAAGAGAGGTTTTTATTGCCATTTGGATTTTGATTTTTGGCCTTATGGTTTTGTACTTGTTTGGTATGTTCCGTTTTCCTCATGAACCCAAAAAAACCAAATTAGGAGCAGGGCGCTTAGGTTTTGGGATTATTTTATTTGCTTTTATTGCTTACCTGGCTCCGGGCTTGATTCCTAATCCAGGCTCGAACCTTAAGCTTCTGAGTGGTTTTCCACCTCCAACATTTTACAGTATCTATCCCCAAGACACCGATTGTCCACTCGGACTTGAGTGTTACAAAGACTTTGAAGAAGGGCGTATGGTGGCTGGTTTACAACAAAAACCTATTTTGCTTGACTTTACAGGATGGGCCTGTGTAAATTGTCGTAAAGTAGAGGAGAATGTTTGGAGTGACCCCGAAATTTTCAGAATCATCGATGAAGAATTTGTGTTGATTTCTTTGTATGTCGATGACAGAAAGGAACTCCCAGAGAGCCAGCAATTCACATTAAAATATCAATCTGGGCGCGAAAGGCAGATAGAAAACGTTGGGCAAAAGTGGGCAGCATTTCAAGCGATTAATTTTCAGTCTGTGGCTCAACCACACTATATTTTGATGATGCCAGACGGGACTTTATTAGCACCTCCTCAACAATACACAGATATCCCAACTTACAAAGCATGGCTGAAAGAAGGTCTGAAAAATATTCCAGATCAGGACTCTGGGCTTAGCGATTTGTAATTCCCGGCATAATAGAGAAGGGGTGCGCCTTGGTCAAAAGCACCAGAGTGAACACGAGCTACATAGATGTGATGATCCCCTCCATCATGAATCGCCTCAAGGGTACACTCAAGATATCCTAAAACATCTGCTATCAAAGGAGCGGGTTCTTCTTTTACAAGTGTCAGATTTTTGTAGCGTTCCTGTATGCTCAGTTTGGGATTGGCAAAGCGGTTGGATATTTCTTTTTGATGTTCTTTTAAAAAGTTGATTGCAAGCACTCCGCTTTTTTGAACGGGCTCATTAAATCGTGCTTTTCGGTCTACACAAAACAACACCATGCTCGGATCGAGTGATACGGAAGTAAAAGAATTAACAGTGAGCCCAAAGTTTTCCCCTCCATGAGAAGTGGTTACCACAGCCACACCCGTAGCAAACTGCCCACATATTTTACGAAATTCTTGAGTATTCATCTATGCAAAGAAAACAAACCTAATATTTAGAGAAAAGAGTTCAGCTATTTTTTTTAATTTTATTAAAAACCTACTTTATGTTGACCCAAGTATTCGCAGGTGCTGTTTATGGCATTGAATCACACCCTGTTACAATCGAAGTACATATAGACAAAGGGATTGGCTACCATTTGGTTGGGCTCCCTGACAATGCTATTAAAGAAAGTAATTATAGAATTGCAGCTGCACTTGCCAATTGTGGCTATAAGTTGCCAGGAAAAAAAATCACTATCAATCTGGCACCTGCTGATTTACGCAAAGAAGGCGCTTCTTATGATTTGCCCATAGCCATTGGAATACTGGTTGCATCAGGGCAGATTCGTACTCAGATTTTAGATCAGTGTAGTATCATGGGAGAACTGGCATTGGATGGCGGTTTGCGTCCCATCAAAGGAGTGTTGCCTATTGCCCTACAAGCCAAGTCATCGGGGCAATTGTCATTGCTATTGCCTAGCGAAAATGCCAACGAAGCAGCTGTAGTTGATGGTTTGGCGGTATATGGTTTTGATAACCTTATAGATTTGGTGGCTTTTCTTGAAGGAAAAGACTTTCCAAAGACAAAAATCAACCTAAAGAAACAATTTGAAACACATTATAAAAATGGACTTGATTTTTCAGATGTTAAAGGTCAAGAGTCCATCAAACGATGCATGGAAATTGCCGCTGCTGGAGGACACAATATCATACTAATAGGTCCTCCTGGTTCAGGAAAATCCATGATAGCCAAAAGACTTCCTGGCATCTTGCCGCCCATGGAACTTGACGAAGCATTAGAAACCACTAAAATTCATTCTGTTGTTGGAGGGGTTAAAGGTCAGGGTCTTGTTTGTCAACGTCCTTTTCGATCGCCTCATCACACCATTTCTGATGTTGCTTTAGTAGGTGGGGGAGCCTACCCTCAGCCGGGAGAGATTTCTCTTGCGCACAACGGAGTTTTGTTTTTAGACGAATTGCCCGAATTCAAAAGAGGGGTTTTGGAAGTGATGCGTCAGCCTTTAGAAGATCGAGAGGTGACGATTTCTAGAGCAAAATTTACCGTCACTTACCCAGCGTCTTTTATGCTGGTGGCTAGTATGAATCCCAGCCCAAGTGGCTATTTTAACGACGACCAGGCACCAGTACAAATTAGTCCGGCAGAGATGTTGCGTTACATGGGTAAAATTTCTGGACCCTTGCTCGATCGTATAGACTTGCATATTGAGGTTACTCCAGTGCCTTTTAAAAAATTATCTCAAACTAGGGGTGGGGAAAAAAGCTTAGATATTAGAAATAGAGTGGTAAAAGCCCGTCAACGACAAACAAAACGTTTTAAATATCATCAAGGCTTATTCCATAACGCACAGATGCAAAGTAAGGATTTGCGAGAATTTTGTTCCTTGCCAGACGACGCTCTAATTCTTTTGCAGCAAGCCATGGAAAAATTACGTTTGTCTGCTCGTGCTTATGATCGAATTTTAAAAGTAGCGAGAACCATTGCTGATTTGGAGGAACAGGACGGTATTTTAACAACACATATAGCAGAGGCCATCCAATATAGAAGCCTCGATAGAGAAGGTTGGTTGGGATAGTTAGTTATGAATAAACGTCTTTAATATCTGTTAATTTTCTATGTGTTTTTATAGTTGAATGGTTGTCTTTTTTAGATTAAAAAGATAAATATCTATTTTTCAACATCACATAAGAAAGAATTGTTAATTTCTTTACCTGATTGCTGTTGACCATATTCAGTGGCTTGACTTATATTAGCATCCATGCCACAAACCACCCAATATACAGAGGATAACATACGTTCGCTCGACTGGAAAGAGCATATTCGTATGAGGCCGGGTATGTACATAGGTAAGCTTGGGGATGGCTCTTCTGCAGATGATGGTATATACATATTACTCAAAGAAGTGCTTGATAATAGCATTGATGAGTTTGTTATGGGGGCCGGCAAAACGATTGAAGTCAACATTAGAGACGGTAAGGTAACGGTTAGGGACTATGGTCGAGGCATTCCACTAGGAAAAGTCATTGATGTGGTTTCTAAAATGAATACAGGGGGAAAATATGATACCCGAGCATTTAAAAAGTCTGTAGGTCTGAATGGAGTTGGAACCAAGGCAGTTAATGCTCTTTCAACTTATTTTAAGGTTGAATCTGTTCGTGAAGATCATATCAAAACAGCCGTTTTTGAACGTGGTGCTTTGTCAGAAGATCCTCCAAAGGAGACGAGCACCAAACGCAAAGGTACTAAGGTGTCTTTTATCCCTGACGATACCATTTTTAAACATTATCGTTTTCGTCACGAATATGTCGAGCGATTGTTGAAGAATTATGTATACCTCAATCCCGGGCTTACAATCGTATTCAACGGAGAGAAATACACTTCTGAAAATGGACTTAAAGATTTATTAGAAGACAACAACAACATAGAAGATCTGTTGTATCCCATCATTCATCTAAGAGGGAATGATATTGAAGTGGCTATTACGCATAGTAAAACACAGTATAGTGAAGAGTATCATTCTTTTGTCAATGGTCAACACACCACTCAAGGCGGGACCCATCAGGCGGCTTTTAGAGAAGCCATCGTGAAGACCGTTCGAGATTTTTATGGAAAAAACTTTGACCCTTCCGACATCAGAAAATCCATCATTTCAGCCATTAGTATAAAGGTGATGGAGCCTGTGTTTGAATCTCAAACCAAAACCAAGTTAGGTTCTACAGAAATGGGTGGAGGGTTGCCAACGGTTCGCACATACATCAATGACTTTGTTAGTACGCAACTCGACAATTTTTTGCACAAAAACGCTGAAACCGCTGAAAAACTGCAACGCAAAATATTACAAGCAGAAAAGGAGCGCAAAGAACTGTCTGGGATTCGTAAGCTAGCACGAGAACGTGCTAAAAAAGCCAGTCTACACAATAAAAAATTGCGTGACTGTCGTGTTCATTTGGGTGACTTAAAAGCAGGTCGACGTTTAGAGTCTACTTTGTTTATAACAGAAGGGGACTCGGCCAGTGGTTCGATCACAAAGTCCCGAGATGTGAACACGCAAGCCGTTTTTAGTCTTCGGGGTAAGCCGCTCAATTCTTATGGGATGAGTAAAAAAATCGTTTATGAGAACGAAGAGTTTAATCTTTTGCAAGCGGCACTCAATATCGAAGAGAGCATGGAAGATCTTCGCTATAACAACATCGTCATCGCTACAGATGCTGATGTAGATGGTATGCACATTCGATTGTTGTTGATTACTTTTTTCTTACAGTTTTTTCCTGAACTCATAAAGGAAGGACATTTGTACATCTTACAAACCCCCTTATTTAGAGTGCGCAACAAAAAAGAAACCATTTATTGTTATTCAGAGCAAGAGCGTCAGGATGCCATGCAGAAACTGGGTAAAAATCCTGAAATTACTCGTTTTAAAGGTTTGGGAGAAATTTCACCAGACGAATTTAAATATTTCATCGGCGAGGACATAAGATTAGATCCGGTAATGATGGATAAGGCTATGGGGATTGAAGACTTATTGTCTTTTTATATGGGCAAAAACACTCCTGAGCGTCAAGAATTTATCATTGACAACTTAAAGGTAGAATTGGATCGAGTAGAAGATTAAAATGGAAGAATACCAAGAGGAGACATTCGATAATCAACAAGATACACTGGTTAAGGTAACTGGGATGTACAAGGATTGGTTTTTGGATTATGCATCTTATGTCATTCTAGAACGTGCAGTTCCTGCCATAGCTGACGGGCTAAAACCTGTTCAAAGACGCATATTGCACGCCATGCGTGAACTTGACGATGGACGATACAACAAAGTGGCTAATATCGTCGGTCACACCATGCAATATCACCCTCACGGTGATGCAAGCATATCTGATGCTATGGTGCAAATAGGTCAAAAAGATCTTTTGATTGATATGCAAGGAAATTGGGGAAACATACTCACGGGTGACAGTGCGGCTGCATCTCGTTACATAGAAGCCCGTCTTTCCAAGTTTGCTCTTGAAGTGGTTTACAGCCCGAAGGTTACTCAGTGGCAATTGTCATATGATGGTCGCAAGAAAGAACCGATTAACCTTCCTGTTAAATTTCCGTTACTTCTAGCTCAAGGAGGTGAAGGAATTGCTGTTGGATTGTCGACAAAGATTTTGCCACACAATTTTGTGGAGCTCATTGATGCCTCAATTAAGCACTTGAACGGGAAGCGTTTTCAGATTTTCCCTGATTTTCCTACTGGTGGGATTATGGATGTCGGACAATATAACGATGGTGTTCGTGGGGGTAAGATTAGAGTTCGTGCCAAAATATCACAGTTTGACAAAAACACCTTGGTCATCACAGAGATTCCTTTTAACACAACCACTTCATCTTTGATTGATTCCATCCTCAAAGCGAATGATAAAGGAAAAATAAAAATCAAAAAAATAGAGGATAATACCGCTGCCAAAGTAGAGATCTTAGTGCATTTACCCTCTAATATATCACCCGATAAAACAATAGATGCCCTTTATGCCTTTACGGCTTGTGAGTCTTCTATTTCACCATTAGGATGTGTCATTGAAGACAATAAACCACTCTTTATAGGGGTCAGTGAGATGCTCAGACGATCTACAGATCATACGGTAGAGTTGCTTCGGCAAGAGTTGCTGGTCAAGCAAGACGAGCTGGAATCACAATGGCACTTTGCTTCTTTGGAGCGTATTTTTATTGAAAATCGCATCTATAGAGATATTGAAGACCAAGAAACCTGGGACGGGGTTATGGCTGCCATTCATAAAGGTTTACAGCCACATATTGGCCATTTGAAAAGAACTGTAACTGATGACGATGTTGTTCGGTTAACTGAAATCCGCATCAAGCGAATTTCTAAATTTGACCTTGACAAAGCCCAACAAAAGATAGAGGCTCTCGAAGAAGAGTTGGCTCAAGTCAAAGATAATTTAGCGAATTTGGTTGCCTTTGCTATCGATTACTTCACACACTTAAAAAAGACTTATAGTGAAGGGCGTGAACGCAAAACTGAAATCCGAATTTTTGATGATGTCGATGCGAAAAAAGTTGTTATTCGTAACACAAAATTATATGTAAACAGAGAAGAAGGATTTGTTGGGACATCCTTACGCAAAGATGAGTATGTTACCGACTGTGCCGATATTGATGATATTATCGTCTTTACTGAAGAAGGGCATATGGTTGTGACCAAAGTAGAATCGAAAACCTTTGTAGGAAAGAACATCATCCATGTAGCGGTTTTCAAGAAGAAAGATGATCGTACTATTTACAATATGATCTACAGAGATGGGCGTGGAGGTACTACTTTCATTAAGCGTTTTCCTGTGACAGGTGTAACTCGAGACAAGACCTATGATTTGACCAATGGTAAGAGTCAATCCAAAGTGCTTTATTTTTCGGCCAATCCCAATGGAGAGGCAGAAATAGTTACTGTGATGCTGCGCCAGTCAGGAAGTATAAAAAAACTTAAGTGGGACTTAGACTTTGCAGATTTAGACATTAAGTCGAGAGGAGTACGGGGAAATACTGTGACTAAATACGCTGTGAAGCGTATCGAATTAAAAGAAGAAGGTGTTTCTACATTAAAGCCTAGAAAAATATGGTTTGATGATGCAGTAGGTCGTCTAAATGTTGATCAGAGGGGTGATTTGTTAGGCGCGTTTAGAGGAGATGATCGTTTGTTGATTGCAACCCAGTCAGGATTGATCAAAACGGCAATTCCTGATTTGAATATGCACTTTCCAGAAGATATGGTGATTTTGGAGCAGTGGGAGCCTAAAAAACCCATTTCTGTGGTGTATTACGATGGTGTCAAAGATCGATACTTTGGAAAACGTTTTTTGATTGAATCGCCTGATAAAGAAGAAGACTTTGTAAAACAAGGAAATAAAATCAATTTGGAATTGATTAGTACAGAATGGCGACCTGTCATTGAGTTGGAGTTTGTCAAACCTCGTGGAAAAGACCCCAAACCCTCTCAAAAAATTATTTTTGAAGAATTTATTAGTGTAAAGGGAATCAAAGCTATGGGGAACCAAGTGAGTTCAGAAATGATTAAAAACATCAATAGCCTAGAATCACTGCCATACACCCCAGAGTCACTTCCTGAGCAAACCGAAGATATCGAAGTAGAGGATCCTCAGACACTCGATAAAGACGATAAAAATGGTCAAATCACTCTCGAGCTTTGATGGCTTTCACAAAGCTAGAGATGTTGGGTATGTATTGAGTTAATCTGAAATTTTCTTCACCCGACCACGCTGAATATTACTTCGATTGCCGACAAGGTGATACTCAAATACATAGCCATCCTCAAAAGTTGACAAAATTTTCATCTGTACAGCTTTAGAATCTTGAAAGGATTTCGGGTTGAGTTTTTTTACAATGCACTCACAATTATTGATCCAACGAACCGTCGAAGTATCTGCAATTCCTGCGTAATAATCAATTTCTATAAGTTCGTCTCTTTCAAATGTGCTGACCAATGTGTCTCCATTGACAACTGTTGTAAAAGAAAATGAACCCGTCTGAAAAGGTTTGCAATCACGCTCTACAGAAAAGCAAGCAACAAACAAGAAGGGCGAGAGAAGAAAAAGAAAGGATTTCTTTGTCATGTAATGTGTATTGACAGCAAAATTAACCCTTTTGATGATAGGTTTCAAAGCGACCATCCTTGAAAAAGAACACAATTTTATCAATTTCAATGTCAGAAGATGGTTTTATGGCTGAATAAATATCCACGTCTCTAGAATCATCCTCCTTGATTGTCTTGGTGTCTGACGCAACAGTGGGAGGGGAGGGCTTGTCTTTGCCAAACAACAACCAATCCGATGAAATATGTGGAAAAGCTTCTAAGATTTTTAGAATAAAGTCAAGGCTGGGTTTGTTGCGGCCTGACAATACGTGTGAAATAGAAGAACGTTGTACCCCAATGGCATCTGCAAAAGCAGCAGAGCTAAGTTGCTGTTCTTGGATAATTTGATCAATACGTTCTACAATATTTGTCATTTTACAAATGTAAATAAAGTCAATTAAAAAACAATAAAATTTTAAATATACAGCTTAAAAAAGCTTTAATATGAGGTATAATAATTAAATTAAAGGTTTATATAAATACCATAACTTACACATAATATGTAATTTAACAAAATTAAAAGTTTATTTTCTTCACAAAAGTTAAATTTTATCTTCCAAAAGCCGTAATGTGTAAACAATTGTAACATTCAAAACAATTACAATTGTAACCCAACTTGTTTTTACATTTGCAAACATCATGAGTTTACATCCTCAATATTTACAACACAAAGTCGATGTCCTTTCAGGAAGGTTGATTACCCTTGCTCACATTGATCCTTTATTGACTCTATACAACACCAAGGAAATTGCTAAAAGTGTTTTAGGAGCCCCATTGTACCGAATTGATTGGGGTTCGGGAAGAACCAAAATTTTGATGTGGTCTCAAATGCACGGAAATGAATCGACAACGACCAAAGCGGTGTTTGACTTGTTGTCCTACCTTGAATCACATCCTAATCTTAAGTCTCAAATAAGTCTACGTGTGCTTCCAATGGTAAATCCAGATGGAGCTTCTGCTTATACAAGAAACAACGCCAATGACTTCGACTTAAATCGCGATGCAAAACAGCTTACTCAACCAGAAAGTCGTTTTTTAAGAGCTGAATTTGATGACTTTAAGCCTGATTTTGCTTTTAACCTTCATGACCAGCGAACCATGTATGGGATTGAAGATCATCCTGCCACAGTTTCGTTTTTAGCTCCTTCAGCTGATGAAAAACGCCAATTTGGTCCTTCTAGAAGAAAAGCAGCGTGTTTAATTGCTCTAATAGCAAAAAAACTTTATGCTCATATCCCGAATCAAATCGGAAGATATGATGATGCTTTTAATGCCAATTGCACAGGAGATGCCTTTCAGTCTGATGGTGTACCCACCGTTTTATTTGAAGCAGGTCATTATCAAAATGACTATCAAAGAGAGCAAACAAGAGAATTTATTTTTTATGCTTTAAAATATGCGATTGAAGCCATTTTGGATGATCAACTGCACGACTTTGATGCTTATTTTGAGATCCCTGAAAATCAAAATCATTTCTTCGATATTTTGATTAAAAACACAGAATATATTGTCGACAATCAAATAAAACAGGGAGATGTTGGAATAAACTTTAGAGAAGTGAAAAGTGGAGATAAAATTACTTTTAAACCTGTTTTTACAGCAGAAGGTGATTTGTCTGCGCACCGTGGCCATAAAGTTATTTTAGATAATAACGATTTAGTGGAATACAAATTTAACGAATCTGCACATAATTGTTTGTAAATCCAAGATTTAACCTTTATTTAATAACAAATATTGGGTTTTGGTGTCTTTATTTTAATAATTTTTTGTTTTCTTTGCAAAAAAATTATTTATGGCAAAAATAAAATTAGACGAAATAGATCATCAGATTTTGGATATTCTGATCGACAACATGCGGACTCCCTTTACAGATATTGCAAAAAAGCTGCTCATATCAGCAGGTACTGTTCATGTTCGAGTCAAGAAAATGGAAGAAGCAGGAATCATAAAGGGCTCATCTTTATCGCTGGATTACAAGAAATTAGGATATTCTTTTATAGCCTATGTTGGGATCTATCTTGAAAAAACCCATCAAACTAAATATGTTTTGGAGCGTCTTTCGGAAATTCCAAACGTTACAGTAGCTCACATTACAACAGGAAAGTTTAACATCTTCTGTAAAGTACGCGCCAAGAGCACTGATCATGCCAAAGAAATTATTTTTAAAATCGATGATATTGATGGTGTGTTACGAACAGAAACCATGATTTCATTGGAAGAAAGCATCAATGATAAAAAACGATTGATGCATACCATTTTTCAAGAACTATAAGAGGATATTAATCAAATCAAAAAACCCTCTTACATAAAGTTTGAGGGTTTTTTTAAGTCATTACCATAAAAGTGTCAAGTAAAACTAAAATAGAACGATTCGAAACAGACGTGTTGTCAAAGTTTAATCTTTACAACAGTGTCTTTTCAACCTTACCTTACTCAGAAATTTCAAGAACTGCTACAGTATTGCCTTTATTTGCTGATTTTTGCGAAGAAGGTTTTAAGAAAGACAAAAATCCAAAAGACATTGTCGATGAGTTTTTTGCTCAGTACTTCCCTGAAGATTCTCCACAGGACAATGTTGACATGTTGTTTAGGTTTATTCAGTTTATTGAGCGTCAAGTAGTTTTATTCGATGCGATTGAAGATGCCGCTTTTAATATTATCAACAATCCAAGCGGTCGTGGAACCTTGCGAAGCTCTAGAGCAGAAGCCATGGAAAACGATGCTTCTGACGCTCTAAAAGATTATTTGAGCAGCTTTAGGATTCGACCTGTGCTTACTGCACATCCCACTCAGTTTTACCCTGGATCTGTGTTAGGTATTATTACAGACCTGTCAGAAGCTATCAAACGAAACGATTTACCAACCATCAAAGTATTGTTGGCTCAGTTAGGGAGAACGCCTTTTTTCAAAAAAGAAAAACCAACCCCCCTAGACGAAGCCATTAGCCTGATGTGGTATTTAGAAAACGTGTTTTATCACTCAGTCAGTACAATATATCAGTACATCAAAAACAACATTTTTGATGGAAAGCATTTTGATAACCCTTTAATCAATTTAGGTTTCTGGCCTGGTGGTGACCGCGATGGTAATCCTTTTGTCACAACAGACATAACCCTAAAAACAGCACAAGGGTTGCGTAGCAGCATCATTAGAAACTATTACAGAGATGTACGAAGACTTCGTAGAAGATTGACTTTTAAAAAAGTTGAACCTATTATCACTGAGATTGAATCGAAGTTATATAACAGCATTTTCTCAAAATCATCGTTACCTGAAATATCGCTCAAAGACTTAATTTCTAGTTTAAATCAAATCCACACCTTGCTCTTAGATGAGTATCATGGAATGTTTGCTAAAGAAGTAGATGCGTTAATCAACAAGGTCAATATTTTTGGGTTTCATTTTGCCAGCCTTGACATACGTCAAGACTCAAGAGTGCATCATGCAGCTTTTTTGATCATAATCAAAGAAGCTCAAAAGCAAAATATCATTGACAAATCTATTGATTACGAAAAACTTAGCGAAAGAGATAAGATTGACCTCTTGATTCAATTGCAGGGCGATCTGTCGCCTGATTTATTTTCGGATGAATTGGTTAAGAATACTTTGGGTTCTATTCGTGCGATCAAACAAATACAATCTCAAAACGGCCATTTGGCATGTCACCGATACATCATTAGTAACAACCAGACCGCTCAAAACATATTTGAAGTTTTTGCGATGTTGCGTTTGAGTGATTGGTCAGAACCTGATGTTGACGTGGCCCCTTTGTTTGAAACCGTAACAGATCTTGAAATTGCTCCTGCAGTAATGGATATTGTCTACAGCAATCCAGCTTATAAAGCTCATTTAGCACGACGCGGCAACAAACAAACCATCATGCTTGGGTTCTCTGATGGAACCAAAGATGGTGGGTACCTGATGGCCAACTGGAGCATCTTCAAAGCCAAAGAAGCACTCACTGAAGTGTCTAGAAAACATGGTATCAAAGCATTGTTTTTTGATGGTAGGGGAGGTCCTCCTGCACGTGGAGGGGGGAACACCCACCAATTTTATGCTTCTATGGGTGACACTATAGAATCCGATGAAATTCAGATTACAGTTCAAGGTCAGACCATTAGTTCGAATTTTGGAACGGTCGATTCATGTCAATACAACCTTGAACAAATGCTAAGTTCAGGGATTGCAAACCGTGTTTTCAATAACAAAAAATCTGAATGGTCTCCTGAGGACAGAAAAACCATGAATGATTTGGCTAGTATTAGTTACAAGGCTTATCAAGATTTTAAGGCACATCCTAAGTTTTTACCCTATTTAGAGCATATGAGTACACTGAAGTTCTATGCGAAAACCAATATAGGCAGTCGTCCGTCCAAACGAGGCAAATCTAAAACACTTGATTTTTCTGCCTTGCGAGCCATTCCTTTTGTGGGCAGTTGGAGTCAGCTCAAACAAAACGTCCCTGGATTCTATGGTGTTGGTTTGTCCTTAGAGCAGTACGACAAAGAGGGCAAATTTGATGACGTGATTTCTTTGTACAAGAACAATGCCTTTTTTAGAACTTTGGTGTCTAACTCCATGATGAGCTTGACAAAATCTTTCTTTAAGCTCACTGCTTATATGCAATATGACAAAGAGTATGGTGCTTTTTGGAAGTTGATTTATGAAGAATACGAGCGTTCTAAAAAATATTTACTCAAACTCACAGGTCAATCTGTATTGATGGAAAATGAACCAGCAGGTAAGGCTTCCATTCAGACCAGAGAGAAAATTGTTTTGCCATTATTGACCATTCAGCAATATGCACTGCGTTGTATTCAAGAAAATGGATCCGATGAGGTGCTAGAAAAAATGGTAACACGTTCTCTGTATGGTAATATCAACGCAAGCAGAAACTCTGCCTAACTTAGGTAATAGGCAATCGCATCGTCAATTGCCTCGTCACTAACTACCTGATCTATAACGGGTTTTCCTATAGATTCAAGCAGGGCAAAGCGTATTTTACCAGATCTGTTCTTTTTGTCGTGACGTAACAACTCTTTGATGTATGATATGTCATCAGCTTGTAGTTGAATCTTTGGATAGATCGATTCAAAGACTTCTTTGATTCGGTTTCTATCATCTGAACTTAATCCTGAGTGTTTATGAGACAGCTCCGATTCCATAATCATACCGATTGCAATCGCTTCACCATGCAAAAGCGTATCATAGTTCATGTGATCCAAAAAATAGGATTCAATTGCATGGCCTAAAGTATGGCCAAAATTTAAAATCTTTCGAAGATTTTTTTCAGTAGGATCTTGAGCTACCACATTACTTTTAATACATATTGAATGATAAATACTCTTACCAATATGTTCTATATCATAGCTGTAGTTGGATAATCTTTCAAAATAATCACGGTCTTGAATAAGCCCGTGTTTGAGCATTTCAGCATATCCACTTCTAAATTCATTTTCAGGAAGGGTTTTAAGAAACACAGGGTCTACCAGTACGAAACTTGGTTCTTGAATGATACCAATTTGATTTTTAAGCTGATCCAAGTCCACACCTGTTTTACCTCCAACAGAAGCATCAACCATCGAGAGTAGTGTAGTAGGAATGTTGATAAAATCGATTCCCCTTTTATAAGCACAAGCCACAAAGCCTCCTAAGTCTGTAACCACTCCGCCTCCTAAATTGATCAACAAGGCATTTCGGTCTGCTCCGAGTTCTGATAGTTCTCGCCACAGTTGTGAGCAGGTGTGGAGGTGCTTGTGTTTTTCTCCAGCCTCCATAACCAAAACGGTAAGTGATGGATTTACTTTTGCCTCTAAGATTGGCAAACAGAATTGATTTGTGTTTTTGTCAGTTAAAACAAAAACATGACTGTAATCAGATCTGTTTAAAGAGTCAGCCAGTTTTTCCCAGCCTGTTTCTTCAAAAAAAATCCGACTCATTTCAGTTAATAAAGAAGTTGGATAAGACATAGTGCAAAAGTAATCGAAATGTTTTATTTTTAAATGTTGTAAATAAAACACATAACCCCAAAATGGATCGTATATTTAACAATACCACAGTGGCATTTGCCCATAAAACAACGAAAGAACTACGTAAGGCTCGTATAATTTTTTTGTTGCTTTCGAAAAGATATATGGTTCGTGTTGGTATGACACTTTTAAAATGGTCGAAGCGAATCCGATTGCAGGGATTTTGGTATATAGAACGTCTTATCTATCGTCATTTTTGTGCAGGCGCTGACCTAATGCAAACCGCTTCAGTTGTTAAACAGCTTAATAAATATGGTGTGAGCGCCTATCTCAACTATGCCATTGAAGATGTTAAAAGAGAAATTGAATTTGATAACAACTGTGACAAAGTCATTGAATTATTACTTTTTTCTAAGGATAAAGAAAGTCTTCCATTCGGAGTTTTTAAACCCACTGCTTTTGGCGACTCTGATATATATGAAAAAATCAGCAATGGCGATCCTTTATCAGAAGAGGAAAACCAGGCATGGCAACGCACAGAAGCTCGATTTAGAAAATGTTGCAAGGTTGCTCATGATCAAGGTTTGTCTTTGTTAATTGATGCTGAAGAGAGCTGGTTACAAAATGCTGTTGATCGACTTGTAATGGATCTGATGAAAGAGTTTAACACAAAAAAACCTGTAGTTTTTAATACGGTTCAACTTTATCTCAAATCTAGTTTTCGTCGGCTACAACTGATGCATCAGAGTGCTCTTAAAAACAATCATTATTTGTGTTTAAAATTGGTAAGAGGGGCCTATATGGAAAAGGAACGATCTAGGGCAAATTTTTTAGAAATTGAAAGTCCAGTATTTGCCCATAAAGTTGACACAGACAACAACTTTGATCAAGCCTTATTGTATTGTTTAAAAAACATAGATGCTAAAATGGCTTTGTTTTTTGGCACTCACAACGAGGCAAGTACCTATATGGCTATTGATGCAATGAAGTCTCAAAAGATTAAAAACAATGACAAAAGAGTGTGGTTTAGTCAGTTATATGGAATGAGTGATCACATCAGTTATAATTTAGCTGCAAAAGGATATAATGTAGTTAAGTTTTTGCCTTTTGGCCCTATGGATCAGGTGATGCCTTACCTTATTCGAAGAGCTGAAGAAAATAGTTCAGTGCCTGGTCAAACAGGCAGAGAAATCCAACTTGTCGACATGGAGCTCAGAAGACGTAGAAGTAAACTCAACGGATCTTTTTGAAATACACAATGCTATCACAGTTTTTAGCATCGTAAGTACCTAAGTGATTCTCAAGATAATAGGTGTTACAGTCTTTTTCACCTATTTGACTTTTAGAAAAATCAATTTTTGCTTTTTTAAGAAAAAGGGTCTTATTTATGCTGATGGTGTCAGATTCTGTAAACTTCCATTTTTTTCCTGAGATATCGTGCATTACTCTAGCTTGTGGGCCGTAATTACACTGGGTTTTTTTGCCACTTAAGAAAAAAAACAAAAATACCAGACCTATTGAAAAGCCGCCAAGATAATAGCCAAGTCTTCGAATAAAACTCATGAAAATTCTAGTTTACGGTTGTGTTCATCAATTTGAGAAATGTGAATGTGGTGTGCAATTCTTTCAATTTGATCCAGCAGCAGTTCTGGCCATTCAATAAAACAAGGTCTACCAGAGTACAAATACTCATCGATTCCTAAATTTTGAAGTTCAGCTGCATCTTCTAAACGATATAAATCCATGTGAAATACAGGGCCATTGGGAGTGTTATACTGGTGAACGAGCCCAAATGTTGGACTACTTATCACATCCGTACTACCCAAAGACGCAATCAAAGATTTCACCAAAGTAGTTTTTCCCATTCCCAATCCACCATGTAGCGCCACAATAGGGTGACGTAGCTCATTCTTAATGCTCTGAGCTACGGATTCTAAATCTGAAAGACTGTAAGATATTTGCACACGACAAAAATAACCTACTTAGGTGAAAGAACCGCAAAGGGGATGAGCATTTCTTCGAGCGAAACGCCCCCATGTTGGTAAGTGTCTTTATAGTAATTGACAAAATGATGATATCTTGTCGGGTAAACCAAGTATCTGTCTTCAGTAGCAAAAACAAAGGAGCTTGTCAGATTGACTGTGGGGAGCCCCATAGACTCAGGCCGATCAAAAGTAATCACATTTTTATCCTTTATGCTGACTCGTTTCCCTGTTTTGTAACGGATATTGGTACTGGTGTCTCTATCACCAAGAACTTCGACTGGATTTTTTACATTGATTGTGCCATGATCTGTGGTGATAAGAAGTTTAAAACCAAGACTTTGCGCTTTTTTGACAATTTCTAAAAGAGGTGAGTTCTTAAACCAGCTGGCCGTCAATGACCTATAGGCTTTGTCTGTGGCAGCCAACTCTTTAATGACATCCATTTCTGTTTTCGCATGTGATATCATGTCCACAAAATTGTACACAACTACCGTGAGTCGGTTATGAAGCTCATTGTTGAGTTGTTCGGCTAATTTAATTCCCTGTTCAGGTTTATTGATTTTATGGTAGCTATGTTTCCAATCAAGACCCATTTTGTCCAATTGTGCTTGAAGCAACTTGTCTTCAAATAGGTTCTTCCCGCCTTCGTCTGTGTCGTCTTTCCACCACTGAGGATGTGTTTTTTTGATTTGACTGGGAAGTAAACCCGAGAAGAAAGCGTTGCGAGCATATTGAGTAGCTGTGGGCAAGATGCTACAATAAGTAGTTTCTTCTTTGAGTCCGTAATAGGGAAGTAGAGCCGATTGAATAATCTTCCATTGGTCAAAACGCAGATTATCAATCATCAACAACAAGGTTGGGTTTTCATTTGAAATTTGAGGAACCACCAATTCGGCAAACGCACGATGTGAAAACACCATCTCGGCTCCGTTTTTTATCCAACTTTCATAATGTTGACGTACACTTCTTGTAAATTGATGGTTGGCTTCTGTTTTTTGAAAAAGAAGAATGTCTTGAACACCATCAGAAGTGAGTTGATCTAATTCGAGTTCCCAAAAAACTAATTTTTTGTAAACCTCTTCCCACTCTTGTAGAGATTGAGCTGAATTGATGTCATTGTTTAGCTCCTGAAAGGATTGCTGATAAGTCGATGCTGTTTTTTCAGAGACCAGTCGCTGATCGTCCAAGTTTTTTTTCAGAGACAACAAAATCTGATTTGGATTAACAGGTTTTATCAAGTAATCCGAAATCTTTGCTCCGATAGCTTCTTCCATGATGTTTTCGGCTTCACTTTTTGTAATCATCACAACAGGAAGGTTGGGGTAATCTTTTTTGATGTGGCTTAAAACCTCTAAACCGTCCATTCCTGGCATATTTTCATCGAGAAGAACAATGTCTATGGGTTGGTTTTTTACTGATTCTAATGCATCGGCACCATTCGAACAAGGATGTATTTTATATCCTTTTTCCTCCAAAAAAATGGCATGCGCTTGAAGCAAATCGATTTCATCATCTACCCAAAGTACTTGAATCGGCTCCATATAGTGTATCTTTGTTGCTCTAAGTTTGAATTATTGAGGCTTAAATATTATAACGATCCAATTTACGGTTTTATTTCAATTCCAACACCGCTTATTTCTGCTTTGATACAAGAACCAGTGGTTCAACGCCTTCGCAGGATTCATCAGATGGGGTTGTCTTATTATGTCTACACTGGAGCAACTCACAGCAGGTTTGAACACGCTCTTGGAGCTATGCACCTGATGTCTAAAACCCTCGATTGTCTTCAGCAAAAAGGAACCCTCATTACAGATCATGAGAGAGAAGCTGCTCAAATTGCCATTCTTTTACACGATTTAGGTCATGGACCCTTTTCACATGCACTTGAAGGAATTTTTTCAGAAGGTTTTTCGCATGAAGAAATTTCTTTGTCCTTGATGGAAAAACTCAATGCCCAATATGAGGGCAAGTTAGAAACGGCCATTGAAATGTTTAAAGCGGTCTATCATCGACCTTTCTTTAATCAATTGATAGCTTCACAGCTAGACATGGATCGTTTAGACTATCTTAAGCGTGATAGTTTTTACAGCGGTGTCACTGAAGGTAATATCAACTCTGAACGTATTATAGCCATGCTATGTGTTCATGATGATGTATTGATGGTGGAGGAGAAAGGTATTTATTCAATCGAAAAGTTTTTATTGGCAAGAAGGTTAATGTATTGGTCTGTGTATCTCCACAAAACGAGTTTTGCTGCCGAAGAAGTGTTAAAACGTATTTTTAAAAGAGCAAAATATTTAATCAATAAAGGCATTGAAGTTACACTTTCTCCAGCTTTACATTATTTCTTAAGCGGTGCATATTCAACAGACCATGTCGAACAAGCGCTTAATCATTTTTCGTCTTTAGATGACATAGATGTTATGTATATGATTAAATCTGGAGTAAATCATTCAGACCTTGTTTTTTCGACGCTCTGTACCAGTGTACTAGATAGGAAACTACCTAAAATTAAAGTTACACAATCACCGCCGAGCTCCAAGATAATTGAAGAAAAAAAGATGTTTTTTAGCCACTCGAAAATGTTTCAAAGCAGCGATGCTGATTATTTTGTTTTTGATGGGCAAATAGAAAATAGAGGATATAATCGTCAACAATCTCCGATTCATGTTTTAGAAAATAATGGGGATGTTCGTGAGTTGTCAGCCCTTACGGATGATTCTAATTTAGCAGCTTTAACCAAAGCTGTTACGAAGTATTACTTTTGTTATCCCAAATAGTCTTCTATTTTTTTTACTTTTGCACCGATGGAATTTAATGCCCTACAGATTGCAGAGTTGTTAAATGGTACAGTCCAAGGAAACAACAATGCTCTTGTATCTCATTTATCAAAGATTGAAGATGCTAAAGCAGGTGCTTTATCCTTCTTGGCCAATCCCAAATACACACCCTATTTGTACACCACAGGTGCTTCCGTTACTTTAGTTAGTAGTGATTTTAAACCTGAAAATGAATATACAACCACTCTCGTTCTAGTAGAAGACCCTTACAGTGCGTTTACCAAGCTCTTAAATCATTTTGCAGCTTTAAAGCAGACCAAAACAGGAGTACATAAACAATCCTCGATTGAATCTGAAGTGAGTTATGGAAAAGATTTTTATTTAGGTGCATTTTCCGTGATCAGCGAGCGGGTCAACATTGGTGATAATGTTAAAATCCATCATAATGTACATATAGGTGCAGATGTTTCTATTGGGGACAACACCATTATTTATTCGGGTGCTAATATCGCTGATGACACGATTATAGGGGCAAATTGTATTATTCATAGCAATGCTGTTATTGGCGCTGATGGTTTTGGTTTTAGTCCAAATAAAGATGGTTCTTATAGCAAGATTCCGCAAACAGGCAACGTTGTCATCGAAGATGATGTTGAAGTAGGCTCTAACACCACGATTGATCGTGCGACTTTGGGATCAACTATCATTAGAAAAGGGGTTAAGCTCGATAATCTAGTTCAAATTGCTCATAATGTTGAGATCGGATCACACACTGTCATTGCCGCTCAATCAGGCGTTGCTGGATCTGCTAAAATCGGATCCAATTGTGTTTTAGGTGGTCAGGTTGGTGTCGGAGGCCATCTCAAAGTAGGGGATAGGGTTCAAGTACAAGCTCAGACAGGTGTGCTTAAGAATATTCCAGATGACTCTAAACTTATGGGAACCCCAGCTTTTGACTATAATCAATTTAGTAGGTCATATGTGCATTTTAAAAATTTACCCAAACACATAAACACACTTCACGAACTCCAAAAAAAACTTAACAAATAATGGCCAATCAAACAACTATTTCGTCACCAATAACTCTGAAAGGAGTAGGCATACACACAGGAGAAGAGGTCACTATGACCTTTAAGCCTGCACCACCTAACCACGGCTATGCCTTTTGTCGTATTGATCTTGAGGGTCATCCAATCATCGAAGCTCAGGCTCAGCATGTGTTAGACACACAAAGAGGTACTTTATTACAAAAAAATGGAGTCAAAATACAAACTTGCGAGCATGTTCTTGCAGCCTTGGTAGGGTTAGAAATCGATAACGTTTTAATCGAATTAAACGCATCAGAACCTCCTATAATGGATGGTTCATCTAAGTTTTTTGTTGAAGCTCTAGAAAAAGCTGGTATTGACACCCTGGATGTTGAAAGAGATGAGTATATCGTAAAAGAAAACATCACTTACTACGACGAGGAGTCTGGAAGTGAAATTACAATATTGCCTTGCGACAACTATCAGGTAACCACCATGGTTGATTTTGGAACCAAAGTCCTTGGTACTCAGAATGCCAGTTTAAAAAAGCTTTCTGACTTTAAAAAAGAGATTGCCGATGCTCGAACTTTCAGTTTTCTTCACGAGTTGGAAATGCTTTTAGAAAAAGGCCTTATTAAAGGGGGAGACCTCAATAATGCGATTGTTTATGTCGATAAAGAAATTTCTGACGAAACGATGGACAAATTGCGTAAAGCTTTTGGTAAAAAATCGATTTCTGTTAAACCCAATGGAATTCTCGACAACCTGACCCTTAATCATCCTAATGAGGCTGCTCGCCATAAATTGTTAGATGTTATTGGTGACTTGGCCTTGATTGGCACTCGTATTCGTGGAAAGGTGATTGCCACAAAACCTGGACACTATATCAATACACAGTTTGCCAAAAAACTGGCTAAAATCATAAAAACTGAAAAGCGCAATCGTGTCCCTGTTTTTGATTTAAATACCGAACCTGCATTAGATGTCAATGATATCATGAAAATATTACCCCACAGACCACCGTTTCTGTTGGTAGATAAAATTTTAGAAATCAGTGAAAAACATGTAGTGGCTGTAAAAAGTGTTACCATGAATGAACCTTTTTTTGAGGGTCATTTTCCTGGTCAACCTGTGATGCCTGGGGTTTTGCAAATAGAGGCTATGGCGCAAGCAGGCGGTGTTTTGGTTATGAATACCGTACCCGACCCTGAAAATTACTTAACTTTCTTTATGAAAATTGAACAAGCCAAATTTAAACACCCTGTTGTTCCGGGAGATACTTTGGTTTTTAAACTCGAACTGTTATCACCCATACGTCGAGGTATATGTCATATGCAAGCGTATGCTTATAGCAGAGGTCGATTGGTCACAGAAGCAGAAATGATGGCGCAAATCGTCAGAAAAAAAGATACAAAAGAATGAATCAACCTTTAGCTTACGTTCACCCAAGAGCAAAAATCGCCAAAAACGTTGTCATAGAACCTTTTACAACCATAGACAAAAACGTCACGATTGGTGAAGGCACATGGATTGGTCCCAATGTGACCATTATGGAAGGGGCACGAATTGGAAAAAATTGCAATGTGTTCCCTGGTTCTGTAATTGCTGCTGTTCCACAAGATCTCAAATTCGATGGAGAAGAAAGTACAGCTGAAATAGGAGATAACACAACCATACGTGAATGTGTTACCATCAATAGAGGAACCTCCTCTCGAGGTAAAACAGTTATTGGAGAAAATTGCCTAATCATGGCTTATTCACACGTTGCTCACGATTGTATTGTGGGTGATTATTGCGTTTTTTCAAACAATAGCACCCTGGCGGGGCACATAACTGTTGGAGATCATGTGATTTTGGCCGGTATGACAGCCGTTCATCAGTTTTGTTCAATAGGAAGCCATGCTTTTGTTGCTGGAGGTTCTTTGGTTCGTAAGGACATCCCTCCTTTTGTAAAAGCAGCTCGTGAACCAATCTCTTATGTAGGTGTCAATTCAGTTGGTTTAAGAAGAAGAGGCTTCGAGACTGAAAAAATCCGCGAGATTCAAAACATATACCGCATTCTTTACCAAAAAAGCTATAATAATACCCAAGCTGCTCAGATTATAGAAGCAGAGATGGAAATATCAGCCGAACGCGACGAAATACTACAATTTATCCGTGACTCACAAAGAGGTATCATGAAAGGGTACTCACAATCATAACAATATGGCATCAACTTCTGACATCCGAAAAGGTTTGTGCATCAAGTACAACAATGATATTTTTAAAATTGTAGAATTTCTCCATGTCAAACCTGGAAAAGGACCCGCATTTGTCCGTACCAAACTCAAAAGTGTAACTTCTGGAAAAGTTATTGACAATACTTTTTCTGCAGGACATAAAATTGAGGATGTTCGTGTGGAAACAAGAAAGTTTCAGTTTTTGTATAATGATGGAGACACTTTTCATTTTATGAACACAGAAGACTATAACCAAATCGAGCTCCAAAAAGACATACTGGAGTCTTATGAGTTGATGAAAGAAGGTGAGATTGTAACCGTCATGACCAATGCAGACGATGGCATCCCTTTGTCTGTGGAAATGCCTGCCAGTGTAGTACTTGAGGTTACTCATAGTGAACCTGGAGTGAAAGGGAATACAGCTACCAATGCAACCAAGCCTGCTACACTCGAAACAGGGGCTAAAATCAATGTCCCATTGTTTATCAATGAGGGTGATAAAATTAAAGTAGACACCGAAAAAGGAACTTATATCGAACGTATTAAAGAATAAAATGAGCGTATTAGTTGACAAACATTCAAAAATAATTGTACAAGGCTTTACAGGAAGTGAAGGTACATTTCATGCAGAACAAATGATCGAATATGGCACTCAAGTTGTTGGTGGTGTAACCCCTGGAAAAGGAGGTCAAACCCATCTGGGGAAGCCTGTTTTTAATACTGTTGAAGATGCAGTTAAAGAACTAAAAGCAGATACAAGCATCATTTTTGTACCTCCAGCTTTTGCTGCTGATGCAATCATGGAAGCTGCGGATGCAGGGATCAAAGTTATTGTTACAATCACTGAAGGGATACCTGTAGCTGATATGGTCAAGGCTGCTGCCTATGTTAAAGATCGCAACGTACGCCTTGTAGGGCCTAATTGCCCTGGGGTAATCACTCCAGAAGAAGCCAAAGTAGGAATCATGCCTGGTTTTGTGTTTAAGAAAGGAAATGTTGGCATCGTTTCTAAATCGGGCACATTGACCTATGAAGCAGCAGATCAGGTTGTTAAAGAAGGATTGGGCATCACCACAGCCATCGGAATTGGAGGGGATCCAATAATTGGAACCACCACAAAAGAAGCTGTTCAATTGCTTATGGATGACGCCGATACAGATTGTATCGTCATGATTGGTGAAATTGGCGGGCAACTTGAAGCCGACGCCGCACTATGGGTTAAAGAGCAGGGCAACCCAAAGCCAGTAGTAGGGTTTATTGCCGGAGAAACAGCCCCAAAAGGGCGTACTATGGGACACGCAGGTGCTATCGTAGGCGGTGCAGATGACACTGCCGAAGCCAAAAAAAGAATCATGTCAGAATGTGGGATTCATGTAGTGGATTCCCCAGCTGAAATTGGAAAAAAAGTCGCAGAAGTTTTAGCTTAATCATATGAAATTATTAGAAGGAAAAGTAGCCTTGATCACAGGGGCTAGCAGGGGAATCGGAAAAGGAATCGCACTAACATTTGCTCAACATGGAGCTTCTGTAGCTTTTACCTACAGCTCCTCTGTAGAAGCTGCCCAAGAGCTCGAAAAAGAGCTTGTTGCATCTGGAGTAAAGGCCAAAGGATATCAATCAAATGCGGCTGATTTTGACCAAGCACAACAACTCGTTTCAGATGTATTAAATGACTTTGAAACCATTGATGTATTGATCAATAACGCAGGTATAACAAAAGACAATTTGTTGATGCGTATCACTGAAGAAGATTTTGACAAAGTCATTGAAGTCAATTTAAAATCTGTTTTTAATATGACCAAAGCGGTTCAACGAACCATGCTTAAACAACGTCATGGAAGTATTATAAACATGAGTTCTGTTGTTGGTGTCAAAGGAAATGCAGGCCAGTCAAATTATGCAGCTTCAAAGGCAGGTATTATAGGTTTTTCAAAATCAATTGCATTGGAGCTCGGATCTCGAAACATACGATCTAATGTGATTGCTCCTGGTTTTATAGAAACAGAAATGACTGCCAAACTTCCTGATGATGTTGTAGATGGTTGGCGTGCAGGTATTCCATTGAAACGTGGCGGTACTCCTGAAGATGTAGCCAATGCTTGTGTGTATTTGGCTTCTGATCTTTCGAGTTATATAACCGGACAAGTTCTCAACGTAGATGGTGGAATGCTTACCTAATTTTTAAAATTAATAATAATGAATAATTTACCTAAAATCGGATTACCCATTGTCGTTCTTGGCATGGTTTTACTAATTTTCGTCGCAAAGTCATCTGTGAACATCGGTTACGGAGAGGCTGGAGTCGTTTGGAAACGCTTTGGTGGCGGTACCGTCACAGACAAAGCACCCTTGAGTGAGGGGTTTCATATCATTGCACCTTGGAATAAGGTTTATATCTACGATATCAAACAACAAGAAGAGTTTGAAAGTGGCATGCGTGTACTCTCATCTAATGGTCTTGAAATTTCATTGGACGTTTCCGTTCTCTATCAACCTAAAATTGATGAATTGGGGATACTTCACAAAACAAAAGGAGAGAACTATCTAAACATTGTGATTGTTCCTGAAATTCGTGCAGTAGCTCGTTCTGTAATAGGGCGTTACACCCCGGAGCAGTTATACTCCACCAAACGTGATGCCATTCAGAACGAAATCTTTGAAGAAACCAAAAAGAAAGTAGATCCACAACACGTTCAGATAAACTCTGTTTTGGTTCGTGATGTTACCCTACCTCCTTCAATTAAAGAAGCGATTCAACGAAAATTAACTCAAGAGCAAGAAGCTCTAGAGTACGAATTCCGTTTGGAGAAAGCGCGTCAAGAAGCTGAAAAGGTACGAATTGAAGCAGAAGGAAAAGCCCTTGCAAACCGTATCTTAAACGCCTCACTAACAAGAAATGTCTTGTTGGAAAAGGGAATAGAAGCTACGCTTACGCTCTCTGAATCACCCAATGCCAAGGTCATCGTGATTGGAAGTGGAGAAGAAGGCTTGCCAATTATTTTGGGGAATCAATAAGGAAATTTGAAATTTTTGTTTCATATTTGCATCCATAATGAGAAACAACACACATATCCATCATTCAAAGTGCTTTGCTCAAGCGAGTTGAAGAGGATATTGTATATATTCATAAAACCCGTTTGAGCTTCAAACGGGTTTTTTTGTTATAAATATTTGATAATCATGGAAAAAAAGTTACACATTGCGGTTCAAAAATCAGGTCGACTTCACGATGAATCTCTGAAGTTGCTCAAAGATTGTGGTATTTCTTTTGACAACGGTAAAGACCAACTCAAAGCCGTAGCCAGAAACTTTCCAATGGAAGTGTTTTACCTACGCAACGGAGACATTCCTCAATATTTAAGGGATGGAGTTATTGACATTGCCATCATTGGAGAGAATCTCTTGGTTGAAAAAGGGGAAGGGATCGATATTGCTGAAAAACTCGGTTTCTCAAAATGTAAAGTCTCTATAGCGGTCCCAAAAGAGAACAAGTATAATGGTATTGAAAGTTTGAGTGGTAAAAAAATTGCCACATCCTATCCGAACACAGTAAAAAAATACCTAAACAAAGTAGGAGTCTCTGCTGATTTGCACATCATCAATGGCTCGGTTGAGATCGCCCCTAATATTGGGCTTTCAGATGCGATCTGTGATATAGTTTCGAGTGGATCTACATTATTTAAAAATAATTTAAGAGAGGCTGAAATATTGTTTCACTCTGAGGCTGTACTAGCGTCAGGGCCTTCACTAAGCGATGAAAAACAAGCATTGTTAGACAAGCTTCAGTTTCGTATACAATCGGTCCTGAAAGGACGTAAATCCAAATACATATTGATGAATGTCCCCAATGAGAGTATTGAGGTGATATCATCTATATTACCGGTTCTTAAGTCTCCCACCGTTATGCCATTGGCAGAACCGGGTTGGAGTTCTTTACACTCAGTTATCAATGAAGGTACTTTTTGGGATGTTATTGATCAACTTAAAGCCGCAGGTGCTCAAGATATCTTGGTTTGTCCTGTAGAAAAAATGGTACTGTAATAATGCTTGCAATGAAACAGTTTATAAATCCATCTAAATCACAATGGCAAGCGCTTCAAGCCCGTCCTACAGCTTCTTATGAAGATGTAATGCCGGTTGTTGATGCTGTGTTTTCAGCAGTTCAGTTAGAGGGTGACAAAGCGATTCGTCAATACAGCATCCAATTTGATGGATATTGCCCAGAATATATTGAAGTGCCCAAGTCTGAATGGGAAATAGCAGCTGAAGAGCTCACTCCACAGCTCAAAGCAGCGATTGATCATGCTTATCAGAACATTTATTGTTTTCACAAAGCACAAATCACACCACACGTAAAAGTTGACATACAAAACGGCGTAAGATGTTGGCAAGAAAAACGCCCCATCGAAAAGGTAGGTCTGTATATCCCTGGAGGCACAGCGCCTTTGTTTTCATCTGTTCTGATGTTAGCCATTCCTGCACAGATAGCGGGTTGTAAGGAAGTTGTATTATGTACCCCTCCAGATAAATCTGGGGCCATAGCTGCTCCAATTCGTTATGCAGCCGCTTTGTGTGGTGTCACTCGTTTGTTTCAAGTTGGTGGCATCCAAGCCATCGCCGCTCTTACGTATGGCACGGAAACAATCCCGAACGTATACAAGATATTGGGG
>Ga0208880_1000011_pt1 | contig 36618 bp, 40 predicted proteins | sample Knorr_S23_td_Sur_FD_185606 | JGI IMG/M metagenome (GOLD analysis project Ga0208880, IMG submission 185606) | Marine microbial communities from Southern Atlantic Ocean transect - Knorr_S23_td_SurfaceB_ad_5m_LV_B (SPAdes) (version 2) | ecosystem: Environmental > Aquatic > Marine > Oceanic | place...
AGCACATCTAGGATTATGACCTTCTTGCAAAGGCATTGTTAGTAATTGCCCTTGCTTTAATTTAGGAAAATACCATTTAACATCTTGGTAAACATTAATGATATCCACAGGTTCCCAATCGGGTTTAAAACTTGTTAACGGATTAAAAACAAAAGCGTCAAAACCTCTGTCATTAATACTAGTTAAAGGAAGTATAGCAATCTCACCTGAGTCTTCACTCCCTACAACCATACTCCATTCTAAAGGCATCTTAATTTGATGTTTGCCTATTTGTAAAACAACTGCCGGTGAAGAAAAACTTTCTAAGTATATTAAAGGCATAAAGAAGTAATCCGGATCCTTTGGATCAGAATTATCTAATACACTGTATCTAATATCTTCTGTAATTTCTTTTGGCAGATTGTTTAAACTAAAACAATTATTTTCAACTGTTAATATCTGCATTTGTTCTCCTATTTTATACTCACCTTTTCTATAGTGAATGGATAATTCGCTTCTTTATAAAATTTCTTTCTTTGTGTTAAGTGCCTTTTAGCAAATTTACATCTGCTTGTTATATCCCATATTTGGACAAAATCTTTGTCCTCAGCCTTCCTAATGCCTCTACCAATACTTTGAATAACACGAACAAAACTTTTACCAGGCTCAATAAGAACAAGATTAAAGATACGAGGAATATTGATGCCAACAGCGGCAACCCCATAAGTAGCGATAATAACCTTATTAGTAGAAGTTTTAACTTCGTCATAATGTTCTTTCCGTGTATCACTTTTAGTTTCTCCACTAATGAATACACTATCTTTTATATTTGATTGTAACAGATTTCCTGCGGAAAGTCTATCAACAAGTACCAAAGTATTACCGTTTTCATTAACTTTATCAACCAATTTGCTGATCCATTCCATTCTATCTTTGTTATTAACTAGATATTTTAATTCTTCTTGGTATGTTCTATATTCACCGTTGTCTTCAGTTTGTACAACATTTACGTGGCAGTTAGCAAGTACACCCTTTGCTTGTAGATCCGCGGCACTAATTTGATTAATAACATCACCAAGTCCTGCTCTAATGCCTTGAAAGTCACATTGTTCTTTTGGCACAGTACCTGTTAGTCCCCAACGAATTGGAACGTGTGCAAAGTTTTGTGTAAGAAGTTGTTTCAATACATCTGCTTTTGCTTGATGCACTTCGTCAACAATAATACATTTAATATCTTCCATTGCTTCTTGAAATGTAATTGCCGCTTCGTGGTTTTTTGTTTTTTTGCTAAGAATGTTTAAACTTTGCCAAGTACAAATAGTATGTGTATGACCTAGTTCTTTTCTATCACCGTAGTATACACCAACATCAAGACCGCAGTTCACATAATCTTCTTCTGTTTGTGTAACAAGTGATTTGTTAGGAACAATTACAAGCGAACGTCCATATGGCTCGCATATATGCGAAAGTGTTGCTGTAATAATTGTTTTACCAGCACCTGTGGCAACTTCTTGCAGTGCTTGTGGATTAGATAAGAAGTTGTTAATAACTTCAACTTGATAGTCGCGTAATACAATTGGTTGTCCTTCTAATTGATGTCCTTTAGGCCAACAAGTATCACCCCAGTAGTCTTCTGTTATTTTATTAAAATTTATTTTTATAGGTTGGCGAAGATCAGTAACTTCAACATACACACCTTTCTCATCTAATGCTTGTAAAACATCACCAAGCATACTAACATACGTTGTTCCGCCTAAGCCAAAGAAACTTACTGTACCGTCCCAACGTCCTAGTTTATAAGCAGGAAGATATCTTGCATACGGTATTTGATACTTAAATTTGTTTGACAAGTACTTACGCATTTGAAGATCTAACCCTTCAAACTTTACGTTTACTTCATCTCTAATTACTAATTTACACGACGCCAACTTTAAAATCTCCACTTGGTTTTGTTGAACTGTAATAAACTACTGCTGGTTTGTTTTCTAAAAATTGTTGTGTTTTATAATGACTAGGCATTGTAGGCATATCAACAATAATTAAATCCGGATCAACGGATTGTACAACAGGCTTAGGTAATTTTTCACTAATAATAAAAATTTTCTTTTCAGGATCAAATTTATTAACATTCATAGTTTTAATAAGATCGTTTGCTTCTTTATCTTTTTTAAATCTAAATGACACAGCAATATCATTCTTATTTGTGTTATAGAATCCGTAGTTCAACCAATCTTTAAGAATGTTTGAATCAAAACTCGGTACCATAATAATAACTTTGTTTGCAGACTGAATCAATTTTTCAAATTCAACTCTTGCATAGGTGCTATTATTTACGTGCCATACCCTGTAATCTCCTAATAAAATTTTATCAAAATGATTCTTTTGGTTAATTAATTTTTCCACGTTAGGATGATATAACATACAACCTTTTCTTTTTGCAGACCATATTGCTTTGCGTGGATCAGTTTCATCTATAATAATATTATTAAATTTAAATTTATTATCAATTACATTTAAGTTAGGATAATAATCAAATGCGTTTTGATGTGCTTTCTTAATTATCGATTTAATTTTATTGTAGTCGTCTTGAACTTTTTTATCAATTGAAAATCCTTTGCCTTTCACGGCATCAAGTAAAAACAAAACATTTTGCTCATTATAATCAAAGTTCCATTCTTTGGAATTAGGTTGATAAGTTCCTTTGAAGTGAAAATGTCCTTTTCTCTTTTTAACTGTATTAACCAAATCAGGTATGAACGGACTCTTTAACACAAGGCTTTCACCGTCAATGTATACTGATTTTGTTTTGTCGATTGTTCTAAAAGGATTTCTAAATACAGGACCTGCAAGAATTTCTTCTGTGTTAAATCCATACTTTTTAAGCAAAGAAGAATATTTCTTAACTAGTCTAATACCTATATGACTTTGCTTTTCAGTAAACGATAATCCATTCATAATTTGTTTGCCAAGACTTGTTGTAATACCTTTATCCAATGATTGCACAGATGGTGATTCTGTTGTATATTGCCAGAAGTTCTCACCAGATAAAAAAATGATACATTCTTCGATGTCTTGATACTGGGGCTTTTGCATATTACTACTACCTTGATTTATTGTAGTATTATAGCACTAATTTGAAGTTTTTGCAAGAACTAAATGATTCAATTTGGTAATAATATTTTTAATTGCTAGTCCTTTGGATATTTCATCTAGCGTCCATTCTGTGTGTGCTATATCGTTTAACCATTGCGTTCTGTCCGGTTTTATTGGATCTTTTATGGTTTCTAGTGTTTGGTTAGCAACTGGCCACGCCAAACTTTCTGGACCCGTAAACACAGGTACTCCGCCAATTACTGCCTGGGTAGCAGGGTTACTGCTCCAATTTATTACTGCGTGAGCATTATGAAAATCAAAGTCAAAATCATCATATGTTCCAACGATGTGTTGAGGATCCTGTCTTTTAACATTAATAAATTCGTGTTCTATTGCTTCTAGTTTTGCCCTAGGATGAGATCTAATTATAATAGGTTGTGCTGTATATTTTCTAATTGTGCTAATAGTTTCTAAAACCCAAGTAGACATTGAAGGCATATTTCTCCATTGATGACTAAATGGATTTTGAGAGCATATAATAATATCTCTACCCGTTTGCCAAGGTTTTAATTTTAAACCTAATCTTTCAGCACGTTCAGGACCGTTGCCTGGTTCACCAAAGTATGCTTCTCTATTAATGCCGCCTATTCCTACTTTCCAAGTAACACCTCGTTTAATTCCGCCCACTTCTAGAACAACAACAGGTTTATTATATCTTTGTGCTTCTTCCCAAACTTGTTTGTTTGCTTTCATTCGGCCGTTCCATAGTACGCTCCAAATAACTGCAAAGTCCCAGTCGTTTGATTCTTGTATACCGTATTGGTACATACCGTGACGAAAGGCTTGCCAAACTGGTTGACTGTTTAATGCACCGTACTCAGTAAATAATCTTGCTTTCATATTGACCACTAAATATCTTTATACTATTTATGGAGTTTATTAATGCCTAGAAAATTTGCGGTTGTAACTACTTTTCACGAAGCAGGACTACGACAATACGGCCAGAATATGATAGATTCATTTGAAAAGAATTGGCCAGAAGATGTAAAGTTGTATGTGTACGCAGAAGATTGCACACCAACAAAAACAAAAGATAATGTTATTGTAAGAGATCTAATGCAAACAGGTCCTATTGCTGTTTTTAAAAGCAAATGGAAAGATGTTCCAAAAGCAAACGGTAAAGAAAATCCTAAAAACAGAAATGATTCTCATAAAAACTTCAAGTGGGACGCTGTAAGATTTAGTCACAAAGTCTATGCAATCTTTGATGCGGCAAAAAATGTAGATGCGGATGTTTTAATTTGGATGGACGCTGACACTGTTTGTCATAGTACATTACCACTAGATTTTTTAGATAAATTTATTCCAGAAAACGCAGATGTATGTTACTTTGATAGAGAACCTAAATGGCCAGAGTGCGGTTGGTATTCTATGAATTTAAAAAATGAAATGACAAAAAGATTCTTAAGTAGATTTCAATATGTTTGGGATAATGCTGAACAAGGTATCTTTACTATGAAGGAATGGCACGACAGTTTTGTATTTTATGAAATTGTAAAAGAGTTTAGATCATTCGACGGGTGGAAGGATCACGATTTAGGAAACAAAACTATTTCAGGTGAAGGTCATCCTATTATTAATAGTGAACTTGGTGCATACATTGATCATCTTAAAGGCGGCAGAAAAGCCTTAGGAATTTCAGAACGTAAGGATCTTAAAGTACAACGAAACGAAACATATTGGAAAAACGCAAAATGAAAGAAATACTTTTTAATCAATTTAGACAAATACTTGATGTATATAAACCAACTAACATTTGTGAAATAGGAACACACCAAGGTAAAAGTTCTGCACAATTTGTTCAACACTTATTACAGGTTGTGGGGGTAGATAAATTACATTACACAGGTTATGATGCATTTGAATTAGCGAACAGTGACACAGATGTTAAAGAAGTTAACGGTAAAGGTCCGGGAGTATTTTCTTTAGCAAACAATAGATTAAAAGTATATCAAATAAAATATCCTACATTTACATATGAATTAGTTAAAGGTTGGACACAAGATACGCTTAAAGAAACCGCATTTGATTTTGTTTACATCGATGGCGGCCACAGTTATGAATCTGTAAAATTTGATCATAGCAAATTAGATAAAAGTCGTGTTGTAGTGTTTGACGATTATCAAATTGAACCTGTTAAAAAATATTTTGATGAATATACTACAGAACATAATATTCCAGAAGTAGAATTCAATCCTGAAAAGATTATGCAAGAAAACAAAACAGTTTGGAGTTTCTTGCCTCACCCAATGAAACTAAATTCAAAAGGCGAACAAGTTAGAGTACAACACGTACAACCTGTTATTTTTAGGGCAAGTTAAGAACTTTTTGCGGTCCTTCTTTTAGCATTCTTTCTTTATGATGTGCTTTGTAATGGTACATAAAACTACGTAATACACTCTTGTTAAAAGGACTTACTAGTTCTAAGTTAGGACTTAATTCTCTGTATTCTGTTTCAATTACCTTAATAGTTCTTCCGTAGATATCATTATCAAATGGTTTTCTTAAGGTGTTGAAATCTCTTTCAAGGTATGAACGTCTGTATTCTTTTAAAAATTTATCTTTGTCTTTGTGTTCTAAATTAATTACAAAAAAGCCAGTCTCCGCGGCATAGATAGTTTTTCCATCCATAGGGTGTGTGTTATTATTAACTTTAACCTCAACACCTAAGTGTGCTGAAAGTTCATTTTTAGAAACCAATGACTCGACCCATTCTACTCCCATTGTATGTTTAAATAGAACGTCTGCATCAATCCAGCATAACAATCCTTCGTTATAGTTTTCAAGACTGTGCATAATTGCCCAAGCCTTGTGTGCAAATCTTTTAGTACGACTAGGGATAGGAATATGTTTATCTTCTTGAAACTTTGTGTATTCTTCGTCACTAACTTCTTTTAAATTGATAATTTCAATTGGGTATTTGTTTCCAAGTTCTACTTTTACCTTAATAAAATCTTCTGTATATAAGTGTAGTGTTTGATTAGGAACAGCCTTTGCAAAACTTTCAATCATAAGTTTTCCTTGCTCAACTGCTTGATGATGTCCTTGACTGCTAATAAATCTTATCATACGTATTTCCTCATATGACTCCAACAAGCACCGTTGCGAAGTTCTTCAATGTTCCAATGACTTGCACAAATTTTGTGTAGCCAATTTTCTCTTTCAATATACATTGGTCTTTCAATTAATCTTATATCTGTATTAGCAACAGGTCCTGCTTGACAATTTACAGGATCAGTAGCATATACAGGAATACCATTCATTACTGCCGCTACACTTGGACTAGAATTTTTAACGACCATTGCCCAAGCACCTGTTAGGTCTTGCATTATGCTTCTAGTTTTATGATCGCTAATAATTAAATCTCCGATCGCTTTAATATCTTTCATATAGTGCATAAACTTTCCGTCACCTGGATGACATCTTACAACAATAGGTCTTTTTGTATACTGTCTTAAAGTAGTAACAGTATTACGCAACCAATCAATTACAGGTTCGCCCATCATACTCCAACCACCATTGCGTTGCAAACAAATTAAAATATGATCGCCTTGTTTGGTATAAGGTTTTAATTCTAAACCATAATTTTTTTGAAGTCTTTCCCAGTGTTCGCTACCAACACCTTCGCTACAATACTCGCCTGTTGTAGGAAACACGCCATCAAAACTGTAACGGCACATACCGCTATCTCCTAAACGTCCTGTGTGATAAGAAAACATATTGCTATCAATGATAACACAACGTTTAGGTTTTACAGTATTAATATCAATAACTTGTTTTCTAAATGTTAAATGCGGTGCCGACTTACCGTGTTCGTGTACAAATCCTTGGATGACTGCAACATCACAATCGACGTATTCCTTGTTTTCAACAATCAACCCTTGATCACCACAAGCGTTAACACCAGAAATAAAATTCTTTAACATTACTGGTTTATTTGGGTTTTTATTGCCAGGTGGTATGCCCGCCAAAAATGACGCTACTTTATATTTCATTGTACTTTACTCTTGATCTGATTCCAAAATCCTTCGGTTGCGTTAATACACTCATCTAGTGCTAACGGAAACTGAGGTGCTTGATCTATAATTGATGCAACATCATCGTCATCAAAATCTTTCATTGATTTGAGAAACATTGGTTGATGTTTGAACATATAGAACTTACTTGCCCACGGACTTACACAAATTACTTTCTTACCTAGTAGTGTTGCCCAATATACTCCGTGGTAACTGTTTGTTAACACAACGTTTGCTGAACCAATTAGTTCAATTGTTTGTTCAACGTTGCTACCTGTGTTAATAAAACGTGGTACAGGTTTGCTTCCAAACTCTGTTCCTTTAATTAATTGTTTTTTGTGTTCGTAAAAGATAATATCGTTCTTAATAGGATATTTTTTTCTTAGTGCAGGGTGCATACAACTAGCACAAGGTACCCATTGATAAGGTTGTTCGTCGACCACGTCTCTAATACCAACAAGATCAAACTCTCTTAAGAATTTTGGATAACGCACACCTGCTATCATAATATCCTTTTGCTGTGCTTTTTGATTGTTGTGACCGGCGCCCCATACAAATCTAGGAACACCACTTCGTTGAACCTTTGCTAGTGTGCTTGTTACTAACTCTTTAAACTGTTCGTAAAATTGATTGTGTGCTTGTTTATATTTTGGATTAACTAATCTCCATTGATTGTCCCAACAGTTTTCTAGTTGAGCACCGTCGGGTGTCATTAAACATCTTTCAATGTTTTCGCCAAAGTGTTCATTGTTTAAAAGGCCACCGCCTCCAACAATAATCGGAACATCATCTGGGTATGCAACCTGTCCTAAAGTATCAATATCTGTTACTTCATATTCGTCGGGTTTTAAAAAATATTGTAACGGGTTTGATGCAATATCTCCCGTGTTATTTGGGTCTGTTCTGTGTATTACTACGAACTTTACTTTAGACATTTCTATCCTCCAATAGTATTTTATACGCTGTGCCATCTTTGAGTTCGTCAATGTGAAATTGGCCATATGCTAAATGACAGGCCCAATCATACACTAAATCGCTATCTGGATATTTAGGTGTTTCAATATCTGCCAAACTTTGCGATGTTAACAGTGATGCGGCGTTAGGTGCTAGTGTAAAAGCAGGTACTCCATAAAGTATTGCTTCGGTTGCCGCGATGCTTTGTAATGTTACAACTGCAAAAGTATCATCTAATTCATCGTAAATTGTTTTTACAATGCGTTCGGGTCTACTTGCTTTTTCTCTTATTACAATTGGTCTGTCTGTGTGTTTCTTTAATTCGTTTACAATCCATTGACGCCAGGTAGGCATATCAATATCATAAAACTTTGCTGGTTTTTCGCTAGGCATAACAACAAGAATGTTGCGGCCGTCCTTTTTCCAACTTGGTATTTTATATTTTAATCTTTCCCATCTATCACTTGGACGTTTAACTATGTTATTATGTTGTAAATCATTTTTAACAATTCTATGAAACCACTTCCACCCGTTTGGATTGATTGAACTTTTATAGTTTCCTAGATATCCACTGTCCATATAATAAAAATCTCTTTTATCTTTCCAGCACTGTTTCATTACTTTGTGTTTAAGTATTCCACGTAATGCAATAGGTGTCGGTGCAGTTTTCTCGTAATCAAACTCCTTATCCGAGGTAGGTACTATGCCCGCACCTTCGGCAAACATATTAATATACTCATCGGTTCCGTTTTTACTTAAGAATATCATCTGTCTTTAAATACTTCCACCAATAAGGGTGCTTTTCAATTTCCTGTACCATTTCTTCTCTAGTATAAATTTTACTTGTTTTTACTCTTTCCTGTCTTTCTTCCGGAAGTTTCTCTTCTGAAACAAATCCTGGATGATAGAAAAACATATTAATACCTCTAGACTCTAGTGTAAAAAATTTGTATCCGTAACCTTCTAATAATGTTTTATATTTTTGAAAACTTACTCCGTGAAACAAAGAAGTTTTTTCGTAACGACCTTTGCTCATATAAGGCATTGAATGTGAAACTTCCCAACCCCAACGTATATTAAATTCTAAACAACACGTTTTAGGTCTGAAACCTTTTGTAAGTAATTTAGACATAATTTCGTAATCAAAACTATCAATATCTAAACTAAAAAAGTCAACATTATTATTATCAATAATTTCTAAATATTTGTCCACGTATTCAGGACGTATATATTCTTGATGAAACACAACATTTTCTGGAACTGCATATTGTTTTGCTAAATCCCAAGCATAAACTTTGTAACCTTTATTACGTGCTAGATTACTTGTACAGTTTTGTGCAAATTCTAATTGCACACCTTTTTTACCTCTGTAATCTCTACCCCAACCAAACTCAACTGCTTCCTTGTTAGGATTTTTAATTGCATTTAGCATAACTTCGATTACGCCATCTTCTCCTTGCTGACTGCACACAGACTTTTCATATGACAATTTAAATTTAAACATTTTCTTCCCTCGTTCTAAAAAATCTATTTTTCTTTTCGATATCTTTTAATGGATTATCTGCACGTTTGATTTTTTGTTTATTATCAACACCTGTTTCTGCAAGTTCATCAACATAAGAGTCTATGTTGTTATCTAATTTTCTTGCACCCTTAAAGTGTCTAAAGTAATCACCAAGCACTGTTTCTTTTAAAGGACTATGTGCTTTTCTAGTAGGATGTAAATCATTTACTTTGTGTCCGGCAGTTAAAACTTTCTGCACACACTCAGTAAATGCCCAAGTATCGTGTGGCTTTTTAAAACGTTGCCTGTCATCAATCTCACGTGATTCATATATGTATTCGTAATGATCCATAAACATTTTTGCACCAGGATGTTTTTTATTAAACAGGTAAATGCAAGTTTCTGCATTTTCAGTTTCGTTGCCTTTCCATTTACCTTTGTTCATTGTAACACCCATATATGCTGTAAGTTCATTGTTAGGTAAAAGGCTATCTAAAAAATCGTGTGTAATAGGTTTATATGTGACACTATCTGCATCTAAATAAACAATAACGTCACAGTCTATATTTTTATATGCACTAATAAAGGCGTATGTTTTATATGCCATTCCTCGTGTAAAATGATCACCGCGCCATTCTAAAAATTCTTTTAGTCCTGGACAATTTTCATATACATCTAATTCTTTTAAATTTTCTGCTTGTACAGGAAGTTTCATATCTTCTGTGTACACATACAAAGGTATATCCTTGGGCCAAAACTTTAAATATGTTTCGACCATTTTGTTTGCCATATTGTCATAATAAGGTTTATTAAATGTTGTTATTGCTATGTATTTCATATTTTTACCAACTCTTTTAAATGACTCCAAGTGTGTCCATAACGTTGTTCCTTTGAACTCCATTGTGTGTACGCAATATCATTTTGCCACTGTGTAATATCAACATTGTAGTCTAGTTTTTCGATTTTACTAATATCCTTATGTGCAATAGGCCAAATCATACTTCCATCTTCCATTGCAAATGTAGGAATACCTTCACAAACAGATTCAATAGCACTTAAACTATTATATGTAACAACACAGTAAGCACTTTCTAAATCTTTTTGTAATCCGTCTCCGCCTTGAGCACCACCTTGTGTAGTATTTTTGCTTATGGTAATGTTATCATACATTGTTGATATTCTACCTGCAACTTTTAAACCAGCGTTCATACCTCTTGGGTGCGGACGAATAACAATAGGTCTATCAGTATGCTGACGAATTTGACCAACAATATCACTTAACCAATCGAAGAATGTTTTACCTTGATCGTGTAATCTATTAAGCGAACTGTCTCCTAACTTTTGTCCCATAATAAGAATATTATCACCTGGACTGTGCCAATCTTTAAATTTTATTTTTGTTTCTTTTTCGAACTTATTCCATCTATCTCGTGGACAATTTTCATTACCAAAGATACCTTCTGTCCATTTGTAACTATACCAACCTATTCTTCTCCATTCTAAAAACTTTCTAAATGAAGCAGACTCTGTTACAATAAAAGGTTTACCTGAATCTAAGATAAACTGATAACCATTGTGAGGTTCATTTGCAATAAATTTAGGTTTAATTAAATTAGTTTGCAAATATATATCAGCATCAAGCACCTTTGGATCGTCTTGATTTAATAATTGATAGGTATCTCCTAAAGAAGCAAAGCCTTTTTGTAAGCCTCTGAATCCTTTAAACGTACCTCTAATTGCTATAACTTTGACCATTCTGTACCTGTTTTGTTAGCGGTGTTAATCCACAGGTCAGCGTAATCGACATTCTGACAGTTTTCAAACCACGGTCCACCTTCGGTGAAATGAATTGCTTTAGGTTTGCCATCGCGTGGCTCTTTGTACCAACCTTCTAACCAATTCCATTCGTGACTGATTTCTCCAATCTCTTTGTCATCTAACCAACTAAAGCGATGCATAAATTTTCCTGTTTCTTTATTAACCATACTAGGAATAACTTGTCTGTTGCTAGGATGACCGCAGTTCCATAATACCATTGAACTCCAATTCTTTCTAGGATATAATGTTTGTGCTTTGCCGTCCATCTTTGTACCTTCTTTAGGTGTGTAATCGTGATGAACACACATAACAGCATACTTGTCGTCTCGTTGTTTAAACAGTTTGTCGATATCGTCTAACCATAAAAAATCACAATCACAAAACACTGCCCAACCTTTATAATCCATTAGATATGGAATAAGAAATCTTGTGAATGTAAATTCTGTTGAACCTAAAGTATCAATAGGTCTAGTGTAAATTCTTTTATCTCTTAGTTCTTGTAGTTTTAAAAGTTTAATATCAACAGGTTCTTCTGTTGTATGTCTAATGCTGTACTCACAAACATCACTCGCGATTTTTTCTCTGGAATCGTAACCTATAAAGACAGTGTTCATTATTTCCCTTCTTTCCCGTAATCTTTATCTACACCAATACGGTTAATATCTTCTTCGATGCAGTTATCACCGTATTGTATTTCGATAATTCTTAACGGTTTATCTGTTTTATTTTCTAATTGATGCCATTGACCTACACCTATGTTTAATTTATCAAACCTCTCAAGTGTATCCCATTCTTCTAAATCAGTTGAACCGTTGATAGTATTTACTGTTGCAGTACCTTCGCTTACAAACCATAGTTCGTTTCTATGTTTGTGTTTTTGCATACTCAACCGTTTGCCTGGATCAACTGTAAGTTCTTTTAATTTAACTTCGTTACCGACACCAAATAAAACTCTATAATAACCCCAAGGGCGTTCTGTTTTAGGATACTTGTATTCTTCTAGTATCCAACTGCTTGAATTCTTTTTGTCTGTGCCACCAACACCAAACTCAAATGACAATCGTGGATGGAACATTTGTTCTTCAGGAATATTAGTTTTATCTCTATCTCCGCCATTAGCAAAGATCACAGGATCACCAGTTTTCCAAAATTCTAATGTTTTACGTATTGCATCACAGGCAGTATCATCACTGTCATCAAAAGCAATAACATCATCAACTATTGATAAATTTTCGATTATTTCTGCACGTTCATTATAAGGCATAAATGGTTTGCCTTTTTTACGTGTTAACCAATCATCTGAATTAACACCAACAACTAGATAATCTCCTAGTTCTTTGGCCGCTTTGAAATATGCAATATGACCTGAATGTAATGGATCGAATCCGCCCGTAACTAATACTATTTTCATAGTAGTATTTATGTGCGTATATTATTCGGAGTGAAATTAAAGAGTGTTCTTGCTAAACACAGGCATAGTAAAATATTTTAGATTAACAATAGAACCGTTAATCATAACGTCCATTGGTAATGCACCTTCCTGTTGTACAAATTTTGCAAGTCTTACAACACCTTTTGGTTTAATCATATATGCTGTTAGATTAGGAATAAAATTACGCTTCATATCAGAATATTCTAATATTGGAATACGACGCCCGGCACTATTTGTGTAAGATCCGTCTTTGTTGAAAATAACATCGGGTGCAAAAACACGTACAAGATTCCTTTCGTGATCTGCTTTTATACTTAAATGAAGTGCGTGTTCATATAAATCTGTAACATTACCCGGCAATGGTGCAATCATATACCCGTTGTAATCTACAATCAAGTATGGAATATTTTCTGTTACACACTTGGTCCAAACTTTCCAATGTGAAAGAAACCTTGCAACCGCTTCAGGATCTCGAGCGTGTACATCAAACATATTTGGAAAATGCATAAAATTCAAACTATTAAACAATGCTGTGGCATCATTAATACTAACATATTCTTCTGTTTCGTAGGGTATGTTAAATCTATCCAAACTTTCCATAGCCTCGCGAGACAAGGTTTTATGTTCGTTGGTTAACTCTTGACCACGTTGTTTTTTTAGTTTTGTTAGTACTACTGCTTTATAGTTTTGCATATCAATATTTACTCGCTATGAAATTACTTTGATATCCATTTGGATCTAGTAAACGTTCTTGTTTAGTTGTATAAGCAAACTCATCAAGTGATATAGGATTTAATTTTAAATCTTTAATTACAAAATTATTTTTTATCAAAAATTTATATAGATCTATTGCGGTGTAGTTATATTCTTTGAAATGGATCTCTTGGCATTCAAAGTATATTGTATCTGTATTTTTTAGTGTATTAATGCACCCATATAATGCTAAAAGTTCTGCACCTTCTATATCCATTTTAATAAAATTGGGTGTTAGATTAAAACTATCAAGGGTACGTGTTTCTAACTTGATTTCTTGAAAATTTTCCATTCTTGAATGTTTTCGCAAACCACTCCATCCTGCTCTATCTAAGTCTTTATAAAAATTTACTTGATTATGATTATCAGAGATTGCGTAGTTGTAACAAAAAACATTATCTTTTTTTCTAAATCTGTTTTCTAAATGTATGTAATGCTCTGGTAATGCTTCGAAGCAATGAAATGTTGCTTTAGGGAATGCATTTAGATATGGAACTAACCATTTGCCTTTCCTAGCACCAACGTCTAACATCACCATATCCTTTGGTGCTGTTTGTAAAATATGTTCGTAAATTAAACGGGATTCTTCTTTTTTAAATTGAAGCATCTTCCATTCCTGCTACACGTAATTTAGTAATATTAGTTATCTGCCATTGCTTTTGATCTAAGCCTTTTAAGATTCCTAACCACTTATTACGTAGCAGTGCAAATTCGTTGATAATTTTTTCCATATCAACAACATCTGCTTCACCGTCTACGTATTTTTCTACGTCACGGCTGGATAATGCTCTTTGGTAAGATTCTAAATATTGTTTGAAAAATTTAGAACGCATTCTGCGTAGTTCGATGTTAAGGTATTCAAGAATAGCCTCAATCTCTTGCAACTGTCCAAAACGTTTTTCAACTATTCCTGGAAGGTTTGAAGCATTCTTTTCTAGATTGCCTTTCAACCCAGTTTCCACCCTTGCAAGATCTAGTTCGTTTTCGTACCAGACAATACAATCAGGAATGTTTGCAATATCTTGGGTTACCCTTGAATACCAATTAATCATCTATTACCACTCGTCGTCTTCTTGATCATCGGACCATTCAACATCGTCATCCTCATAACGCTCGTCGGTATCTGTAACACCTTGAACGTCTTTTACTGCTTCGTCCAAATAAGGATCAGCGTCTCCAAGTGCAAATAATACATCTTCTTCAACACCGTTATCTTGACACCAACGAATAAATCCGTGGGCGGCTTCTTCCTTATTGGTCTTAGGAATGTACTCTGTGATCATATCCCAAAAATCAATTAACTGTTCGTCACTCATCTCTAGCATCAGTATCTTTATCCTCTACAATATTGTTTGAATCAGAGCCTTCTTGCTCTTCTTGATACTTATCAATATTGTCGGAAAAGTCCTTCATTATGAGATTAAGTTTTTCACCTGTCCAGTCCTTACGATAGTCTAAATGCTCAGTGCCTTTAGAATCAACATACTTGAGTCTATTGCCCTGTTGTTTTAGTAAACCGTGTTTCTCGAACAAGTCAACCAATCCACTGTATGGGTCCATACCTGTTTCATATGGTATTTTAACCTGTACACCTTCAAAAGGTTTTGCGTAACGTGTTTTCATTACCTTACAAGCGGCTCTGATACCACGCACATCTGTTACCTTTTTACCATCTTCATCTTCTTTAAGTTTCAATTTCTTCATAGCGATTACAATTGAACTTGCGTAGATAAAGCCTTGTCCACCACTGATCTTGTCATCTGGATCAAACATATCTTGTGATGCATAAGTGTGGTTAGTACATACCATACCAACGTTATAACTACCAAACATATTAACACAGTTACGTACAAGTGCTGTAAGTGCCTTGGGTTTTCTACCCATATCACCTTTCAAATCACCTTTATCAAACTGGTCAACATCTGTGGGTGTTAATAACATACCCAATGAGTCAATTACAAATAGTACCTTAGGTCTATCAGCAGGATCTTTTTCACCGTAATCTTCTCTATATTCTTTCATAAAGTTAGATACAGTTTTTGCTACATCATCAATCATACTCATTGATAAACGTAACAATTTATCCTCACCGGTATCAACGCCAAGTGCCTGCAACCATTTTTCATCAAGTGCGTTCTCTGAGTCAATTAGAACTACAAAGATACCTTGATCTTGTGCTGACTTAACGATGTTACCAGAAGCAAAGTAAGATTTACCTGCTCCTGATTCACCTGCAAATACTGTAACCTTACCTAGTGGAACACCTTTATGAAAGTCTCCACTAATAAGATAGTTCAGTGCATAGTTACCTGTACTGACCCAATCAGTCGGATCGTTAAAACCAATACCTAATCCACTAATGGACTTGGTAAGACCTTTACGGAATTTAGATACATCGAACGGTTTCGCCATATCTTACTCCTTAGGATTGTCTTGAACGGATCATTGCTAAAATGTCTTGAGCACGTTCGCTTGATGGTTTATCTTCTGAACTAGCAACTGGTTCACTTACTGCTGGTGCAGGTTCTTGTACAGTTTCCTGTACAGGAGCACTAGTTTGTACAGTTTCCTGTACAGGTGCAGTAGTAGTTGCTGGTTTAGATGCATTTGGATCACCTGTAGATGCACTCATACCTGGTGCTCTAAAGTATTGACCCCAACGATCTGGATCGTATGCTTCACCATCAACAGATGCTTCAAACATCTCTTGCATAATTTTAACTTCTACGTCAGTAGGTTTCTTAGGTAAAAAGTCTGACAAGTTAAACAAACCGTTTGTGTCTACTGCTGACTTTTCAGTATCACTTAATGCACGTTCTCTACGTGACCATTGTGAAGTTGAATAATCTGCGTAACCACCTTTAGATGTTTTCTTAATTCTAAAGTCTACACCTCTTACATAATCTGTAGGAAGTTCTTCCATCTCAGGATCCATTAATGCACCCTTAATGATTTGGAAAATTTGTGGACCAATAATAAAACGTCTAATTGGATTTGCTGGTTGTTCATCTTCTTTTAATGGATCTTCATTTACAAATCCTTGGAAGATATAAGACTTCTTCTTCCAATACTTACGACCTTGGTCTTCCAATGATTTATCTTTAAACCACTGTCTAACTTCTGTAAGAATTGGACAAGTCTCACCGTACATTTCCATACACGGAACGTTAACTGTCACAGGACGTGAATCAGTTTGTCCTTTGATACCCGCGAAAGGTAGTTTGATCATCAAACGTTCTTTCCAAAAGAATACGTTATCAGCGTCCGCATCTGGTAAAAATCTTACCACTGCTTCTGCGCCTTCTGACATATTCCAATGTGGGTAAATTGCTCGATCACCACCTGAAGATTGAGTGTTTCCACCCTGGCGTGATTCTTGTTCTTTTAGTTTTGCACGAATTTCTGCTAATGTTGCCATAATAAGCCTCCTTTGTTTGCCTTTAAAATGTGCCTGTTGTCGATATGTTTTTCTAACAACATATCTATATTATAGTTACCTTCTGTTATAAAGTCAACTATAAATTCTGAAATTACTTAATTAATTTTGCCAATTTGTCTTTGAGCCAGTTGTTGTCTACAGTTTCCCAATCTTGAGACTCGTTTTTCTTTTCCTTGTCCTTGATTGCTTTCTTCATAGGCTCTTTTTTATTGCCATCTTTATCCATATCTAGAAAATCTGGCTTTGCTTTTTTGGCTTCGTTTGTGTTTTCCATACTTGTTCTCTCTATATAACTTTGTACTTTGCCCAATCCATCTTGTTTGATGTCGTCTATGTATTTTTGAATAATGCTGTTAGCGTAACCTTCATCAGCATCACCTGGTTTAGAGTACATCAACCCTTGTAAGCGTTTGATTGCTTCTGCTTCATCTGATGAGTCTGTAATTTCTGCTTCTGCATCAGTAACAGCCATATCCCACGCATTACCACCTTCGTTTACTTCGTCTTCCACTTGTACCCTTTTACCTGTCAGTTTGGATACAAATTTCTCAACTAGATCCCCTACGGAATCGCCAAAACGTTTACGAGCGGAAATCACCACGCCAGTTTCACCTTTTGGAAACGCTCCAGTTTCTTTGTCATAGAATGAGCGAACAAACTCAATGATATCTTCAGTTGATGCTTTTTCGTCTTTTGGCTCTTTATCATCGCCTGCTAGTTTCATAGCACCGTCTTTATCAATAGTTACATCGGTAGTATCATCTTCGGACTCACCGTTAAATGCGTCAATGTCACCTGAATCATACTTTGTTGGCTTTTTCATATCGCCGAAGTTTACATCATTAAGTAATTCTGGATCATTCTTTTCTAGATAATCGTGTACCAAAGGTCTTGCACAAGAATCAGGATCCTTATCTGCAAGTGCTTTTAGTTCATTGTTTAGTTGTTCGTCGTCTATAATACCTTTTAGACTTTCGATTGCGTTAGTGGCATCTGCTCCTACTGGAAAATGTTTTGCCATTAATTTGTTTAATACTGCAATTTTTTGTTTGTCGACAGTTTCACCTACAACATCATCTGCCCAAGATTCAAATTCGTCTTTGCTTTCTTTAGTACCGTAGTCGTCGTCAATTTGATCTATCATACGATCATAAATTTCTTCAAAGTCATCGTCTGGATGATAACCGTGATCGGTTGAAACATCATTGTACATATCGCTCACTGCTTTGTAAATAGCATCGCCGTATTTTCCTGAGTTTGCGGCATATAGCATATCAAACCCATCATCACTGTTTGCGACTTTACGGAAGAAAGAATCAACTTCGTCACCGTGGTCTTCTGAAACAAATTCATCTAAATTAATTTCATTTTCTTTTAATTTCTTTTGATAGATTGTGTGTAAAAGAGGAAACATATCAGTTAAGTCTTCATTAAACTGAGGAATAGTAAATGCATCTTTTAATTCTTTTGCATTGTCTTCTGTAAACTCGCCAACACTTTCAGGAGTTATATAATTTTCAAATGTTTCTTTGTAATAATTTTGACCCTGTAATTTTTTAATGTGTGTTCTTAAATTTTCTAATTCTAATGTTGCACCTTCAATAATATCATTTGAAGTTGAGTTCATAAAGTCTTTGTGTTGTACGTATCTTTTAAATGCTGTAAGTTTAGCAATATCTTCTGAACATTTAACAATGTGCTTACCAAACTCATCGTGTGGTAAACCGCCGTTAGCAACGTGACGTGCCATTGCTCTACCACCTGCTAAATGATTAAATGGATATTTGAATCTTTCACCTGATTCGTTCTCAACAAATAAACTTTCAATATGTCTAGTACGAGCACCGATTGCCTCTTGATTAACTTCTTTTTTATGTCTAATAATTAATCTTGTTTTATCTAAATTTTCGTAACTTGACTTTGACGTACCATACATAGCAGACTCCTGAACCTTATTTTGACCTAGATATTGATAGTCTCTTTTATCTAAGTTTGCTTTAGCAATATCTCTAGCATCAAAACTCATTAAATGTTTCTTTGCAAAAAATCTCATTTCTTTTAAAAAGTTATACCAATCATTTTCAACGCTTTCAGGTGCATCCTCGAGCATATTTTGTGAGTAGTATAGTTTTAATTCGTTAGGATCTTTGATCGAAACAGATACAGCACCTTGGTTTTCGTTTTGTGCTATATAATCAAAGTCAAAAAATCTAGCCTGTGCTTCATCAGAAGTAGGAGCGCCTGTTTCGTCGCCCATTACAACCTTCGGAAAGCGTCCTCTGATCTTCTCAAATAACGCTGATGCTATTGATTCTAATCCCTTCATATTGTTATTTATGCTACTAGAATGAAACGAACACCGGCATAGGCAGTGTGGTTTCTTCTAAATTATCTCTCATTTTTTCGTAAATTGCTGGATCCCAATCCGCTAATATCTTCTGCATACGTACATTTAGCAGTGTTGCTGATACTAAATCGTCGTGTTCTCCAGTCTTAGCACCATATGTTGTACCGTGTGCAACATAGGCTTTTAGTTCGGATATTAAAGGCTTACTTTTAATCTTTAATTGTCCTGATTCTAATAGATGTTTAAATTTAGCACACGCACCCATTTTGGTTTTATGTGTTGTGTTAAATCCTTTGCGAAACTTTCTAACGTGACCTTTTCTAATAGGCTCACTTAAAAACATACCATAAATGTTTTCTTCACCAAAATCGTTTACACTAATAAGCGCCGCTTCACCAATTGCATTGTTCTCAACACTGTAATATAACTGTGGGTTATCCTGCCCTTTGCTGTTGCACTGATCTAATACATTTTTGTTAATTGCGGCTAATATTTTTACCTGTCCTTGAATGGGTGTTAAATTATGTTGCCACTCTGCTACTTGTTCAAATGTAGGTAATTCAAATACTTCAATTGCGGCATAGTCACCACCTGTACCCAAACTTGGATCCCAACTAACAACGTATGTCATTTTAGAATCACATTCTTTGTACCAACGTGTTTGTCCAAGTTTTGTTGCAGGATCTTCTCCTTCGAGTTCTGCAAGACGCACACTGTTAATTAATGTTTCATCAAAGATCAAGAATTCACATTCGTGTTCTCGACGGAAACGTTCTTCACCAATTCTGCTACGTTCTTCTTTTGCCCAGTCTTCATCACGTTCAGGATGTTCGCTCCAGTGAGCCGTAAAAGCAAAGAATCCGTTAATACCTACTTCTGTATCATTACCGTGTTCATCGAATCTTTTACAAGCCTCTGTCCAGATAAGTGCAAATTGATCTTCGTCACTGTTTGGTGTTGAAGTAATAATTGCCTTACCACCTGTTGCTAGTGTTGGAGAAATCGCAGTCCAGAATTCTTTGGCGATGGTAGGATTAACGAACGCAAACTCATCACAGTATAGTAAAGATATTGACATACCTCGTCCTGTGTTATCTGTTGTTGTTTGTGCTACAATACGCGAGCCGTTATCAAATTCCATTGACCCTTTGTTATATGAAGTTACACCACATCTTATATGGTCCGGACAGTCTTCGTAAGCATAACGAATACGGTGCATAATTTCTTGAGCACCTGCGTATTTGTGTGCCGCGATAAGCACAGTTACATCTGGATTAAACATAGCATACCACAACAAATAACCTGCCGCCGTTGTAGACTTACCTGTCTGTCTCGGTAGCATATTAATATTAAATCTGTGATTGTGATAAGACTCAACTAATCTTTCTTGGAATTCAAATGGTGAAAATAATAACTTACCTTTAACAGGATGTTGTATAAAGAAAAACTTTTTTAAAAAATATGAGGCACCTGTATCAGGATCAGCACATAACTGCAATTCCTTAATCTGTTGTTCTGTATACTTGACCTTGGCGTGTGCCTTCTTGATGAGAACACCGTCAAGACTTTTACTATTTTGTACCATAATAGTATTTATAGTGTGTTAGTAGGGGTGTAATTATTTTTTAATTGGAACGCAATTATCAACCGTTTTGCCACCTTTTTTCTTGGTGCCCATACGCTTATAGCCTTTCCAACATACTTTACCGTCAACGCCTTTTTGTTTTTCTTCTGGTAATGTTTTGTAAGTTGGTTTACCACATTCTTTACAAATGTTTTCTTTAGCCATTTTGGTAGCGGTTGCGTACATAACTGCTTTTGCGTCATCGCCATAACGCTTTTTAAAGTCCTTAGAAGACTTCTTCATACCTTTAACGAATTTTTCTTTTTTCTTTTCTTCGCCTTTGGTAAGTTTACGTTCGTTTATAATGAATACTTCACTTATTTTCATTTTTGAATTCTTCTAATTCTTTTTTAATTTGTTCTTCAATTGATTCCAAAGGATTGTCACCTTGACTTCTTACAAAGTTTTGTTTACGACCTCTTTGTCTAATTTGTGCGTATTCTTCCGAATCATAATTTTTATATTTTTCATCAGGTTCGTTGTCCCAACCTTCTTCTGTTTCTTCGTCTTCACCACAACCACAGTCACCACCTACTGATGGTTCTGCTTTCATAGTTGGTAAATTATCGCCTTGTGGCATATCTTGATCACCAACTTGCTTTAAACCTGCAAGTTTCATAATCTGTGCTAACACTGGAAGGTCTTCTGGACTATCTGAAGCAATAGTAATTGTTTCGTCAATTTTTTGTTTAACGCCATTCATCTTTTCAGTATTTTCTAAAGCGTCAGTGTGAACGTTAGGATTTTTTTCATCTAGTTCACGTAATTTTTTTAATACATCAATCATTTGCATAATATTACTCCTCGTATCCTTCGCTACCTTCTAAAATATTTTGTGCAGGAAGTGTAACTGCTGAAGTAGTAGCATCGCTTCCAGGACTAACTGCATCTGCTGTCGCTGTTCTAATTTTTGCTAACTTTTCGGCATCTTCGTAACTTGGAGTATTCCAGGCACCGTCGGTATATCTAATTGTTGATTCATCATAAACATTGTTAGGTGTGTTTCCTGTTTCTGAATCTTCATCATCATTCCATAACAGGTGTGCAATAAGTGTATCAGCACTTGCATCAATTAATACAACTGTACCACCAACACCAGCAATTTTTGTTAGTTGTGCTCTTTGTTCAACTTCGTCTGCTTCAACCCAAGCCTGAGGCTCACTAGGTCTACCTGCGTTGTCAACAATAGTCCAAACTTTTGCTGGACCTGTGTATGTTGCACTTGCCGAAGAACCATCTTCTAGAGTGTAATTAAAACTAATATTAGAAGCAGAAACGCCTTGTGGTAAATCGCTCATTATTCGTCTTCTCCTGAATTACGTTCTTTGGCTTCTTTTGCCAATTGTGCTAAAAAAGATTCTTTACCTTTTTCTGTTGTTACTAATGCATCTTTATCTACTTTAGGTGCATCTTTGTATTCACCATCCATAAGTTTGTCTTCGTATGGTTTATTTTCTTTTTCTGCTTGGTATTCTTCATATGGGTCACCTGGTTGACGTACAACAATATCACTTGGTGTCATACCCAACAACTGTGAAAGATATTGACCTAACTCAAATTTTGTTACAGGATAGTTAAGTGTAGTTTCATAAACAGTAACTTCGCAGTTTTGTCTATGTGGAAAATCTAATGGTACGTTCTGAATAGGTGTTTTCTTACCCGCAGTAACGTTTGAAACTTCATATTTTTGTAATCCTGACTCTAGTTTGTCAGCAAAACCTTCGTCTAATTCACCAGCAACTTTAATAATAAAGTCATACTGTTTAGACGCTTCTTTTAAGTATTTTGTAAATGTACTCATCGTTATACTATCCTTTAACTACTGTTATTTATCTTCTTTCTTGTTTAAAATCTGGCTTATTAGAGTGTTGCGATCTATTACAATACCCTCTGCATCCACCGTATCAGCAGTATCGCCAGCCTTTGCGTCTGCTTGTTGCTTCTTAATTTGAAGTTCAATCATTTTTAACTTCTTATCTAGTTTAGCAGATTTGGCATCTATGGCGTTTCTAAGCATATTAGACGCTACTTCAAATACCCTGCCACTATAACGGCTTTCAACGTTCATACCCAAATCCATTAGATCTTCGTATGACTGTTTGGCTCTATCCGCTAGATCATCTAGTTCTTTATCTGCTAGTTCACCTAATCCTTTTACCATAGGAAGTGCGGCGGTAATTTTATCAAATTCTGCTATGCTTCTTTCCGCACTAAACCCATTTTGGACAGCAGTTTGTTTTGCTTCGTTTTTGGGTTCTTCCACTTTGTCCATAGTTTCCTGGACTTCTGGTAGATCTAACAGTTCTTCTAATTTCTTTGTCATAATATTACTTACCTCTTTCGGCCTTGGTGGAATAAATCTTTTTCGGTTACAACACGGAAATATATTCCATTTTGTTTTGCGTATGCACTAGCGGCTTCCCATTTTGCCTGATTTCTAATATACTGTGCTTGATTATATTGATTCTTACCAACGCTTTCTTTCATAGTTTGATTGTCTGGTTTAATTTCAATTAACTCTGCCTTAGTTTTCCCTTTTTTATTACTGTACACAATAAAAAAATCAGGAACATAAATTGTATATTTTCCTGTAAGTGGATCTCTATAAGGAATGCGTATCGCTTCGCTGGCCCATTTTGCAACAGCAGGATGTTCATCGCACAACTTCATAAAGTGCCATTCCCAACTTGACCTATACGTAGGTGTTTTAGTTCCTATGTATTTGTCTGGATTCTTTAATTCAAATTTACCTTGTGCAAACTTCATTATGGTACAATATTCCTCTTGGCTGTGTTATTTTCGTCTGGTTGTTTAGCAGTGCCAAGAGAAGATGTCTTTAAACGATTTATGTTTAGAATTTCTCCTAACAAATCGCTTAATTGTACCTGATCAAAATCTTTAATTTCGTCTAACAGAGTTTGTACTTTAACACCGTCTACTTTTGCCTGCTTCATAACAGTAAACGCAACGGTTCTGGCCGCTTCATCACCCATACCACGTTTTTTAAAAAATCCTAGTACAGCATCACTTTCACTAGCGTTAAACTCTAGTGGCTCTGTACCGTATGCATCAAAAAACTTAATAGTTTTATCTGAATTGCTACGTGTAGTTTGCTGTTCACTTATAGGTGTATTGTTAGCCATTTAAAATTTCCTTTACTTGTAATGTATTTAACATAATTGCAGGCTTCATAAAACTTCTTATTCTATGATTTTTAGGAATTTCGTACTGTTCTAACCAATCTGATGTTTCTTTGCTACCATAATGACCACGATTTTCCTCAGGATATTCTTTATATGGAAATCTTTTAGCACCACTGTTCATACTAAGGTATAAGTGTCCATCGTCTTCCATATATTTTAATATATCCTCAAAAAAGAAATGCCATTCTTTTTTATTCCACACTTGTGGTCTTGTACTAAAGAAACCTCTCATACAAGTAATTAAATTAAATTTTCCTGTAATATTTTCAATTGGACGAAAAGGATGCACTAAAGAATCAATTACTTCAATATTAAAAAAATCATACACAGGATCGTATTCTTTTCTTCCTAATTCATCTGTACCTAAAACATTGTGTCCTAGTGTTTTACAAATATAAGGAAACCACCCAGCGCCTGTACCAATATCTAAAATTCTTTTATTTTTTGATTTGTCTAAATTAAAGTAATATGCTATTGCTAATTTTTCTCCTATCCACTTTCTTATAGGATTTGTCAAATATCTATTTTGTGTTTGATCATACACTTTTAGTAATTCATCTTCATTTAATGTTGTATAAATTTTATCTATATCAACATTTATACGGGTGAACATATTCGACAGGTTACTTTGTTGAACCGGTATAAATTTATTAGACATTAAGCCTCCTACAATTGATTTATAGGTGGAACTTTGATTACTTCTCCGGAGCCGCCAATTTTTATTTCTGATGTACCGTCTGCAAAGTCTGTAATTGTTTCTCCACTAGTGGTTTGAATTTGTCCAATAATTTCACTCGAACCTGCAGAAGCAACAGTTTGCTTTTTAGCATCAAACTTATTAGCACCCATTACATTAACCGCTCTCTGTGTACCGTTGACGATTGCTTTTTTACTAATGTTTTCAATTTCATTTGATACACCTTCTTTTGTTAAGTTTTTAGCATTGTCAATTGTATTTTTTGCTTTAATGGCTGTACCAATTAATGCAAAAGGATTGCTAAGAACATTAGGATCCTGTAAATCGCCGAACACATCTAATCCTCCGGCAATAACACCACCTGCACCAAAGAGACCTCCTCCACCGCCTCCCATAATACTTAACGGAGATGGAGTCTTATCATAATGAATACTGGAAAATCCTCCTGGTGAAGATCTAACTGAACCTTCTGCATATCTAATACCTTCATAGATAACAACCATTTGATTTTCTGCTGGTGCTGAACTACTTGCATCGTGTGTTGGTGGGGTCCAAGATTGTACCATAGGATTAATTAATTCAAACTGTTTAAATTTTTGTCTGCTTAATTGATAGATACTAATTTCATTAAAGAATCTTCTTGAACGGAAATTATCTAAACCAAATTTAAATGGTCCTGCAGGATTAGGACTGTAAGTTGTTGTTTGTTGTAGTGCATCAACGTACTGCGAGTCAGCATAGTTGGCTTTGAAATATTGTTCCCACATACCGCTAACAACATTTGAATTATCGTCGTGGAAAGTAAATGTTACAGGAGAATATTGTATACCTGTTTGAATATTTGTTTTCTTACCATATTGATTTTTTGTTTCTGTATTAACTTGAATGCCAGGAAGTGTTACATTCTTACATAACATACCACATTCGATCTGTGGTGCTCCTTTGCTAAATCCAAATGGTGCAAAACCAAACAACGTTGGTGCTTTTGCCGCCGCTCCGTCAAATCCAAAATATACGTGATAAAGAAACCCAACTTTTGGAGCAAGGGCCATAGTGTTGTCTGTGAATAATCTAGCCGCGTGTTGATAATCACGCATATCGCCTTCACCGCTAAAAATACCTTGTACAACGTTGCCGAGAAATTTAGTAATCTTGTTTGCCATACTATTATTTAGTCATAAAAAAAGGCCGGTGATTTTTTAGGTCACCGACCTTAAATTCTATATAGCGTCTATTAGCCTGTTGCTAAAGTTCTAATAGATCTACCAATTGCTTGACCAATACCATCTGGTTGACCAGCACCATTAGTTTGGATAGCGTTATCAAACTGTATTGACATTGTGATGTCAACTGGGTTTGAATCACTGTAAGTTAATTGGTTGTAGTTGATGTCTTGAATAAAGCAACCTACTAACTCGAAAGTTTCTAAAACGGTAGGAGCATTGGCACCGTTACCACCATCGAGTACTTCGATTCTTGATTTAAACTTGTAGTCAACACCACTAGCCGCACTTGACTGTTCGAAGAAATCAAATTGTTTCTGCATTTGCTCTCCACATAATTTGTTAACAGCGTTGTTAACATCGTCACGTACTGTTAGTGTAATTGGTTGCCAACTATGCTTACCAGCATAATAAACTTTTGAGTTGTACACATCAATTGCGATTGACTCAAAGTTTACGTTTGGTCTAGTAACATCAATTACTTGTTTTGTTAATTCTACTACTGGACTTCCTGCACCAAAGTTTTCAAGTGACACCCTAAAGCGATACTTTAGTTTTGGCATCAACAAGCCTTGTGTACTTGCTGACTGGTCACTCGCTAACGGCACTGAAAATCTTGATAAACTTGAAATTGCCATTTTAATTTGCTCCTTTATTAAAGTTATTTATCACTTTCATTATGCCCCTAGTGTTGCAATCTCACCTGTGTTTTTAAGTCTTAATGGAATGTAAATGAATTCCACAGCCTTAACCGGTTCAATCGCTACGTCTAAGTAAAGTTCACTTCTATCAATTCTTGCAGGTGTGTTGTTTGATTCATCACACACTACTAAGAAGTCATATAGTGCTCTTTGTCCAACAAGTTCAAGTAATAAACTTTCTGTTGCTTGTTTGATCTCATCACGTGTAATTTTATCGTTTGGTTCAAACATAAACGGTTTAGCCAACAATGTCATTTGACGTCTTAAGTATGCAACTAATCTTGCAACGTTAATTCTGTCTAATGCTGAGGCATTTTTTGCTCTAGTAAACTGACCGAAGTTAACTAAACCACTACCTGTAATAAAAGTTAATGGGTTAATTTTAACACCTGCCATTGTGTCTCTTACACCTTCGTTTAGTGAAACTGGTTTAAACTCACCTTCACCGTCGATGTAACCAACACTTGATGCGTTACCAATTCCACCTCTTCTTGTACCTGCTGGTGCAAACCAAGGATAAGAAACTGCATCACTTAAAGCAATAGTTCTTAGCATCATATGACTTGGTGGAACAACAATATTGTTACCATTTAAGTCAGTTGTAAAGCCTGATGGATAAAACACTGCCATATACTCATCGTAAGTTAGGAAGCCGTCATCACCATCTGCTAGTGCATTGTTTGAGTTGTTACCGTATGCTAACAATTCTGTTGCAGTAGAGCCTAATCTGAAAGGAGTATCTGCTACAACAAATCCTGTTATACCTCTGTCTACGTTTAGGTTAACAAGGTTGCTTGTTAATTCTGCGTAGCCTGGTGCTGATAACAATGTAAATGTTCTTGTTTCTTCATCTCTTAAATCGTTGTTAGTATCAATTTCTGATTTAAGTGCCGCAACAACTGTTTTACGTTGTGCTTTTCTTCCGAATAAACCTGAACCATCTTCAGCGTTAGTATTCCAACCAATCCATCTATCAACTTTGTAAGATGCCATTGATTCTTCTGTACCACCGTTGTATGTTGTACCAGTACCTTCGAAACGTTTGTTACGTCCGTTGTTTTCGTTAATGTCTATGTGACCTTTAACAAATTTCTTAACATTGTAACCAGAACGTCTAGTGTTCCATAACAACATACCTCTTGGATATAAGTCTGGATCTGGAGCATCTGGATCTAAGTAGTCACTTGTTAAAAGTTGTTCAATAGTACCTGCTGTATCGCCTGTTGCACCTGTGTAACCGTAACGTGCATCTGCAAATAAGATACCATCTTCTGAAGTTTGATCAGTTACATCTACTTGGTTCCATTCTAAGTTGTTACCATCATATTTGTAAAGTACTACACCGTAGTCTTCAACATTTGATGTATCAACCCAAATATCGCCAGTTGCAAGTGATGTACCATCTGATTGTAAAGTTGGTTTAGTTGCACTTACAATTGGACCTTTTGGATCTGTTGAACTAAAGATGTTTCCATAGCCTCTCCAAGTAGCACCATCGTGATACATAATATCAACTTCATCTAGTACAGTGTTGTACCAAAGTGTACCATCTGCTGGAGTACTTGTAGGAGCACCTGCTTTTGCTTCGTAACTTAATGGCTTCCAGTTTGAAATAACAACTGTTGCACCACTGTTTGCTGGAGCACTGTAAACGTTGTCTGGTTTAGTTGCAACGTTAAAGCCTGCTACTACTAATGGAGTGTTAGTGCTATCAGTTAAAACAATCTCACCGCCTAATTTGTGTGAAATTTTAACATTACCTGTTGCAGTAACTTCTGCTGTAATGTTAGTTAAACCTTTTGCACTAATTGCCGCTACCATAGAAGCCGCATCAGTTCCAGTGAATGAAATTGATTGTGCAGTTCTTGGTGTAGCGTCGCCCGCCAATGTTTCGCTTAATGTAAATGTTTTAGTACCTGCCGCAAAAGTTGGATTGCTAACAGACCCTACACCATTTGTTGGTGAAGGTGTAACTCTTCTGTAAAACTTAAGATCTGCTAAAGGTTTTGCACTACCTGTAGCATTTGCTAATACAAATAAGTCACCTGTTGCAATTTTTGTTCCACCTGTTGAATCAAGTTTTGCAATCGCTTCTGCTTTAGTATTGTAAATTGGTGCATTAATAGTTGACCATAAACCAGTTGAAGAACTGTATAGTTTAACTTTTAAACTTGCACCTAAGTTAGGATCAGTTGACTTAACCCAAACACTACCATTTGGATGGTTGTTTGAATAAGTTGTGCCGCCAACTGTTACTGTGTCGCCTGACTTCCATTGAGGAACTTTTGTGTGTCCACTAATTTGAAGTTCAACACCTGCATAGTAACCTGCTACAATACCTAAATCAGTTAAGTATGAACCTGTACCTTCTGCAATTAAAATAGCATTGTCAGTTGTTGAGCCGTCTGTTGATGCAGTACCATCTGTGTAAATTTCTAATCTACCTGATGTAGTAACTTTTGCACCAACGCCTGTAATACCAGCGGCGTTAATTGACTGACAAAGTGTATCAACAGTACCACCACTGTTTGAAACAGTTTGGTTGTTGATAATAATTGATTTGTTAGGAGCAGATAAATTTCCGCTTGTTGGTGTAACTGTTGCACTTACTGTTGGGAAACTTGATTTCCAAGTAGTAGATGTCCAAGTAGTTGCAGTTGCAAAACCACCGTCATCAAAATATGACTCATCTTGTGAACCAATTTGTACCCATTTGTTAGATGCGTTTTTATACCAAATTTTGTTTTCTGTGTTAGCAGTAACGATAGCATAGTCACCAATTGCACCTACGCTGTCTTTTACTCCTGTATATGTTCCGCTTGACCATCCATCTAAGTCACTAGTTGAAGAGATAACAGTTGGGATTTTATTAGTGAACTTTTGTGGTGATCTTGCCCATTCGAATATTCCGTAGTTTGAATCGTCTGTGTCAAACCAGTATGTTCCATCTGCCGCCGCACCTGCTGGAGCATCGCTTGATCCTGTTAATTGTCCTAGATCAACATCTGCTCTTACAACGTATGCTCTGTTGGCAACACCTAAATATGAATAAGCCGCTTGTAAGCCATATTCATTAAGTTCGTTACCGTGCAATGGATTGTTTGATGTATCTGTATAAAATGTTGGTACACCGAATGTATCTGTAAGTTCTCTTTGGCTTGTTACCAAATATACTTTTGATGCATTTGCTTTTGTTGTACCTTGTGCTGTTCCTGTACCGCTACCGTTTGGTTTGCTCTGTGCTGTTGCCACTACAATAAGTGGAACAGTAGCACCAGCGGCAGGCGTGTAAAAACTTTCGTCAATTACGCTGACTTCAACTCCTGGTGATGATAGTGCCATTTTGTTATCTCCTTAAATTTTAAGTATCATTCTCATTTCAACTTATACATATTTAGCAACTTCTCACAAAAACTCGCCGGATTATACGTTGAAAAAGGGGTCGAAAAGGGGTGGTAAATAATGTTATGACTAGACCTTTATGTAATAACTGTAAGAAAAGACCTTGTGCAATTAACTATTACAAGGGTCGTAAGATATATTATAGAAAGAAGTGTGAACAGTGTACAACAGGTTCTACACCCGGTTCCCCGTTATGGTACCAAATGGGTTATAGGCAAAAAGACCATTGTGAAAAATGTGGATTTGAAAGCAAAGAACCAATGCAGTTTAACGTGTTTCATATCGATGGAAAGTTAACAAACTGTAGGCACAGCAATCTAAAAACTATATGTGCTAACTGTCAAAGATTGTTACACAAAGAGGGTGTTACTTGGAAGCAGGGAGACCTAACACCTGACTTCTAACTTTATCATTAAGATCATTTAAGTCACCGTCGTTCTCAATAACATCGTCAACTTTTTCGCCTACCCAAGCATACTCACTAATATGTACATCAGGATGTAGTTCTTTCATTTTGTCCACCCATACCATATTCTTAGTGGTTTGTGCTTCTCTGTTTGCTTCGTTTTGCTTTAATGCGTCTGCAAACCATTCAGGATCTTTACCACGTTTAACACGGAATACCTTACCACGTAAACGTTTAATCATTTTAATTTCATTAGGAAAACGCACATCGCTGATAACAGCGTCCTGCTTCATTTGTAGCAGTTTGCTTTCTAAACTAGCAATCCATATATCATCGTGAAAGCCTTTGCGTAGCACATCTGTACCCCAGTATTGTAATACCCAACGTGGAGTAAGTTTAGGCATATCTAGTTTCTCTGCCCACCACTCATCTACTTCTTCACGCCAAGCACGTGACTCTTCTGTGTTACCTTCTAGTGCTTCGCGATCCCAACCAAATACGGCCGCAACAGCATCTTTAAGTGTGGTTGCAAAACTAACACGTTTAAAACCGCCCTCACTTACAAGAGTGTCGGCGCAAGTATCCTTGCCAGACCCAATTAATCCAACGAAACCAATAATCATATGTTTATATACCTTTTATGAAGTTCTTATTATATGCTTGTTTTTTGGTTTTGTCAATAGTTTTTTAGCCAATTACAAATGATAATGGTTTAGAACCGTCCACGTATGTGGATAATTCTGCTTCTAATTTGTCCATTTCATTTTGTGCGTCAGCCTTAAGTGAATCACCGTTTAGTGCTGTTCCACCCTGTGGTGTACTAATAGTTGCAAACTTACCTCTTGCTTCTGCTAACATATATTTGCTTACTGCTAAGGTATAATCTTTTAACCACTGTCCAGCATATGGATCTTCGATTAGTGCAATTTCAGGACGAATGTTGTATAATTGCAACAGTACTTGTTCTGACGTTCTTGGTCTTTGCATTATTGTTAATTTTTTGCTTACAGGATCAAATTTGAAGTTAATAAAACTACCAAACATTTTTCCTACAAGTTCTTGATAACCTGCAAAAGCATAATAAGTTCCTAGGCCACCCATTTGAGTTGAACTTAAAAGATATGTATTTGTGTATGCAAGGTTAAAAGGTTCAAACAGTGTACCACCATCTCCACCGCCTGTTCTTGAACCAATTGATCTACGGAATACTTCTCTAACAGATTGTACTTCGTTTGGAAGTATGTAATCGTTAGTATCTTCCTGTAATTCTAAAACAGCATAGGATTCTTCAACAGCGTTTTCTGAACGTTGTCTAAGTTTACCTATGGCTTTCTCAAATGCTACATCATAGTGGTCTGCATCGAGTTCTACATCGATCATTCCGTCGCCAAGCATTTTGCGACAATAGTTAAAAACCTTCTGTTTTGCTAGATCTAATTGTGTGCTCATACGTATATTTATACTTAGACGGAAACTATAAATACAATTACTATGCCAAGATTAAGTTTATACAAACCAGAGAAATCGGCGGATTATCGCTTTATAGACCGTAACATCAACGAAATGTTCCAGATTGGTGGTACAGACGTATTTGTACACAAATATCTAGGACCTCAAGAGCCTACGGAAAGCAGTCCAACACAACCCGCGGGTGTTAGTGATATTCCTGAGACCAAAATACAAGACCTATTGTTTTTAGAAAATAGAGATAGAAAGTATGCTCAGGATGTATACACAATTAGAGGAATTTATAATGTACAAGATTTAGATTTTGATCTAAGTCAGTTCGGTATGTTTTTACAAAACGACACAGTGTTTATTACTTTTCATTTAAACACATCAGTTGAAAATCTTGGAAGAAAATTAATGAGTGGTGACGTATTAGAATTGCCACACCTAAAAGATGACTATGCTCTTAATGACTTTGCGGTGAGTTTAAAACGCTTTTATGTTATTGAAGATGTAAGTCGTCCAAGCGAAGGCTTTTCACAAACTTGGTACCCGCATTTGCTTAGAGCAAAATGTAAACCAGTTATGGACAGTCAAGAATTTAAAGACATCTTTAATAAAGATGCTGGTGCAGGTGACGGAAGTACATTACGTGATATTATGTCAACCTATGATAAAGAAATGCAAATTAATCAGGCTGTTATTGCCCAAGCAGAAGCAGATGCACCTAAATCAGGTTATGACACACATCAATATTTTGTTGTGCCTACCGACGATGCTGGTAATGTTGATATTGTAGATGATGGTTCATCAACACCAACCTTACAAACACCAAGCGGAAACTACTATATTAAATATGGTGGCGGAGACGGCAAACCTGCTAACGGATCTCCATATACGTTTGGTACTAGTTTTCCTAGCGGTGCAGAAAAAGGTGATTATCATTTAAGGAACGATTATATGCCTAATAGATTATTTAGATATGATGGCAAACATTGGTTACAGGTTAGTGACGGTGCTAGAATGGCATTAACTGACAAGGCTCCGGGTGTTGTTTCAGGATTTGTTAACAATACAAACACAAATACAATTGGTGGCAAAACAGTTGAAGAACGTCAAAGTCTTACTGATGCACTTAAACCTAAGGCAGATGTATAATGCAACATTTTTATGATGGACAAATAAGAAGATTTGTTACCCAGTTTATGAGGGTAATGAGTAACTTCTCCTACAAAGACGGCGCAGGTACATTACGCAAAATACCTGTAAGTTATGGTAATTTAACAAGACAGGTTGCACATATTCTAAGAGATAATTCAGAAAACAAAGTATTAAGTGCTCCACGTATTGCCGCTTATATTACAGGATTAGATTATGCTAGAGATAGAGTACAAAATCCTACACACGTAAGCAAGTTAAATTTACGTGAAAGAGAATTTGACGAAAACACAGGAGCATATACAAACAAACAAGGTCCAGGTTATACAGTAGAACGTGTTATGCCTGTTCCTTTTACACTAAGAATAAAATGTGATATTTGGTCAACTAATACAGATCAAAAATTACAGATAATGGAACAAATTTTAGTTTTGTTTAATCCTAGTTTAGAAATACAAACAACAAACAATTATATTGACTGGACTAGTTTAAGTTTAATTGAATTAGACAGTGTTGCATTTTCCACTAGAAGTATTCCACAAGGTACAGAAACAGATATTGATATTGGTGAACTAACTTTTATGATGCCTATATGGATTACACCTCCTGCTAAAGTTAAAAAACTTGGTGTTATTGAAAAAATTATTATGAGCGTGTTTGATGAAACAGGTTCTATCTCCGATGGCATTATAGATGAAACACTAGCAATGGCTACTGTTGTTGAATCTCCGGGTAATTTCGACTTATTGGTTATTAATAATACGGCAAAACTATTAGGGGGATCTGAAGGCGTTAACGAAAAGCAAGGTGCAAAAGGTAAAACTTTTGAAAGAACAGGACAACCTATTAGTTGGTTTAAACTATTAGATATGTATCCAGGAAAATTCACTGCTGGTACTAGTACTATAAGATTAATGAAAGCCGACAGTAGTGAGGTTGTTGCTACTTGTAGTGTAAATCCCACTGACGATACTGAAATGGTACTTTCAATTGATGCAAGTACTATACCTTCGAATACATCATTAACAGATTCAGTTAATACAAGAGGAACTGTTGATGCTATTATTGATCCATTAACATTTAATCCTACAGACGATGGTTTAGTTGCTGGTAGACGCTACTTGATATTAAATGATATTCATCCAAAATTAAAAAATGATAGTTCAGATGCTAATATGAATGCTTGGCAAAACGCTGATGGTACACTGTTTAGTGCAGGCCAAAATGATATTATTACTTGGACTGGAACACAATGGGAAGTAACATTCGACGCTTCTGCACATAACGATGGAGCCGATTCTGCTCAGTCATCATCGCCCGTGTACATAACTAATATATACACAGGAATTCAATACAAATATGACAACGGTAGTTGGACAAAAAGTTTTGAAGGTGAATATGAGAGCAAAGAATGGCGACTAGTACTTTAGATAAAGATATTATTTGTAGCGGTGCATTATTTTATGCACGTGATACCAAACGTTTCCTATTTCTACAAAGAACTAAATCTAAACAAGCAGGTCAATGGGGACTAGTTGGCGGAACTGCTGAAAAAGGTGAAACTCCTTGGTCTTCTTTACAAAGAGAAATTAAAGAAGAAGTAGGCGAAACAGGAAAAATTCAAAAAGTTATTCCTTTAGAAATGTTTACATCAACAGATGAAAAATTCTTTTTTCATACATTTATTGCTATCATAGAAAAAGAATTTATGCCAACACTTAACGGTGAACATAGCAGTTACGCCTGGTGTGCATTTAAGTCTTTTCCAAAACCTTTACACGTGGGTTTAAGAAATACACTACTCAACAAAACTAATCAAATTAAACTAAAAACTATCGTTGATATTATTGATAACATTTAAGGGTTTATATGTTAAAAATAGTTGGCGATGTTATGTTAGATAAATGGATCTACGGTGATGCAACACGTATTAGTCCTGAAGCACCTGTACCAGTATTAAAACAAAATGGATTTGAAACATCTGCCGGGGGTGCCGCTAACTTGGCACTTAATTTAAAAAATTTATGTGATGATATTGCATTATATGGTGCAGTAGGATTTGATAAAGAAGGTGCAGAACTTTTAAGCATATTAAGTAAAACAGGTATAGACTGTTTTATTAATAAAGACGCTTCAGTAACAACAACAAAAACACGTTTAGTCGGACAAGGTGGACAACATATTTGTCGTTGGGATGTCGAAGACATATACAATAATAATTTAGAAAACTTTTTCTTTCAAGATATTAAACAAGACGATGTTGTTATATTAAGTGATTATAACAAAGGTGTAATTAATAGCAATCTTGTTAAAAATGTGTTGTCCAAAACAAATAAAGTTTATGTAGATCCAAAACAAAATCCTGAAACATATAAAGGTGTATTTTTAGTTAAACCTAATATGAAAGAATATGAACAATGGTTTGGTAAGTTTAATTCTAAAACAGCAAGTCTGCATTGTTATGAATATAATTGGCAATGGTTAATCGTAACAGATGGTGCTAATGGTGTACACGTTACTAATATCAACGGTGATTATTACCATTATAAAGAAACAGCAAAAGAAGTTGCTGATGTTACAGGCGCCGGTGATACATTTTTAGCAGTATTAGTATATGCACACGAACATAAAAACATTAATATTCCTAATGCTTGTGAACTTGCTTGTTATGGTAGCACACGAATTGTAGAAAAGCGTGGTGTAGCACTAATCGACCACGATATGCTTAATAGAGGTATAGTATGGACCAATGGTGTATTTGATATATTGCATCCAGGTCATTTAGAATTATTAAAATATGCAAAAAATTTAGGTACAAAACTAGTTGTAGGTATCAATGATGACGAAAGTGTAAAAAGATTGAAAGGTCCAGATAGACCCATTAACAATTTTACAACAAGAAAGCAACAATTAGAAACTTTACCTTGGGTTGACGAAGTTGTTGTGTTTGCTGAAGACACACCATTAGAAACTATTAAACAAATAAGACCTGATATTATTGTTAAGGGTGGAGATTATACTGTAGAAACAACAGTAGGTCACGAATTTGCAGAAGTTAAAATTTTTCCAACAGTTGAAGGACATTCAACAACAAATATTTTGAATAAATTAAAAAAATGATATTAGTAGATCACATAGACGATTATAAGTTTTACGAAAATTTATGGTATAAGTACCGCGATACTTCTACCAATGATTCAGAATTTAATACAATCGGTTTTGATATTGGAGAAAAAGGTAAAAAAGATGATTGGCATAAACTCCATATGGATAATGTTCAACAAATTTTAATGAAGAATAATAAAATTATCTTTTTACAAGCACTGATTCACGCTTGGGGTGTTGAATACCAAGACGGTG
>Ga0208880_1000012_pt1 | contig 34928 bp, 29 predicted proteins | sample Knorr_S23_td_Sur_FD_185606 | JGI IMG/M metagenome (GOLD analysis project Ga0208880, IMG submission 185606) | Marine microbial communities from Southern Atlantic Ocean transect - Knorr_S23_td_SurfaceB_ad_5m_LV_B (SPAdes) (version 2) | ecosystem: Environmental > Aquatic > Marine > Oceanic | place...
ATTTAGCCTGCGCGCCAGCTCGCTCCTTCGCTAAAAATGTCCACAGGACATTTTCTTCACGCTCGGCCGTCCCTATTATTCAAAGTTGCAGCACAACTCAATATTTTAGTGGATTAAGTTTCAAATGTTGTAGTAAAACTTTTTAGCTAAATTCATGTCTAAGTTTAAATAACTAAAATGAAATCTTTTTTAAAATTATTCTTTCTATTTTTCTTATGTTTAACGTCAGTAAAAAGTGAACTTTTCTAGGTTGATTTTTAAGAGAGTAAAAAGATTATAATTTTAACCTTAAAAATCAATAAGAATGAGAAGAGAACAGAATGCAAAATCATTAATTAAAACCGTAAAAAGAAAAACACGTAAACTGTACGGTACAGAGGAGAAAATACGTATAGTCATAGAAGGGATACGTGGAGAATACACCGTTGCAGAGCTTTGTAGAAAAGAAGGTATAACTGAAAGTACTTACTACAAATGGACTAAAGATTTTATGGAAGCTGGTAAGAAGCGTCTAAGTGGTGACACCTTACGAGAAGCCAATACCACAGAGGTAAACGAATTAAAACAAGAAAACGGTTCCTTAAAAGAACTGGTAGCAGAGCTTTCTTTAGAGAATAGGGTATTGAAAAAAAACTTAAATGGAGACATTTAAAAAGAAGAAAGTACATGCATTACAGTCCAAGTGAAAAATATGAGATTATACGCCTTGTAGAACAATCAGAGCTAGGTGTCATTAGAACTCTTAAAGAACTTAAAATCAATAAAACCACGTTCTATAATTGGTATAATGCCTATTTAGAAAAAGGTTATGATGGGTTAGTTAGAAAACGTTCTAAGGTCAACACTACATGGAATAAAATCAATGAAGCCGATAGAGATAAAATAGTAGAGCTTGCTTTGGAAAAGCCTGAACTATCCTCTAGGGAACTGGCATGGTTTATTACTGACACCTATCGATATTATATCAGTGAATCAAGCGTGTACCGTATCTTAAAGGCTAATGGTTTAATATCTGTGCCAGCCTTTAGAATGTCCAGTGCTTCCGATAGTTTTAAAGATAAAACTACAGCTGTTAACCAAATGTGGCAAACCGACTTTACTTACTTTAAAATTGTAGGTTGGGGATGGTATTACCTATCCACCATTTTAGACGACTACAGCCGTAATATTGTGCATTACAAACTCTGTTCTACCATGAAATAAGAAGAGGTGATGCATACCATAGACCAGGCACAAATAAAAGCACAGGTGTTAAACAACAGCACTAAACCTAAATTACTATCAGATAATGGTTCCTGCTACATCTCTAATGAGCTAGCCACCTATTTACAGGACAATAACATTAAACATGTAAGAGGTCGTCCTTTACACCCACAGACACAGGGTAAGATAGAGCGCTACCATCGTTCTATGAAAAACATTGTGAAACTTGATAATTATTACACACCTAACCAATTAGAGGTAGCATTGGAAAAGTTTGTTCAGTACTATAATTTTAGGCGTTATCATGAAGCTATTAATAATCTAACGCCAGCACAGGTATATTTTGGAGAAGGTGAAATGATAATGAATCAACGTAATAAAACGAAAATCAAAACACTAAATAACAGAAAAAAACAATATCAAAAATTTAGCTTAAATTAGCTTAAATCCTCTCTTAAATTTTAAACCAAAAAGTTCAAATTTATCTGAAGACTTACATTTTTGGCTACCCCTCTGTAGTTCCGTGCCTCGAAATAATCAGGGGAAGAATATTGAATATCAATAGAGTTCGGTTTTAAAACTGACGCTGCTTGTTTATTGTCCAAATGATATATCTGATAGTTAGTTGAGATAATGGGATCCTTTAATTCCTGTACTAATTCGGAATTAACCTTAGATTCTTTTTTAACCCTGTCAACAATTTCAAACGCTCTTGATATTTTCATCCCTTCATTTTCAATCATATCAATTAAAGACCCTTTAAACCCGTTTGATGGTTTTAAATCGAATTCTTCAATCTTAAGTAAGCATCTTATCATGGTTGGTGACATATCAAGGTCTAATATCTTCCCTGCGAGTTCAAACCTATCTTTAATTGCATCACCAAAGTCATCATTGAATAGACCGTTGACATTGTCTCTTTTTTTACCTTGTGACGATCCAAGAAGACCGAGTACAGCTTTTATTGAATCAATAATTTCTCTCATTGATCTCTTCGTAGTCGTGTTCCGTAGGATTGAATCAATAATTATATCCCCTTGAATAGGGTTGATTCTCTTGATTGGAACAAAGCTTAAATCGAGATCCTGTGCTGCATACCATCGACGAACACCATCAACAATGAATAGTTCATTATTCTCTTCAATAACTTTAATTGGTTCGATTATACCAAACTTCTTGATAGTATGAACCAGTTTACTGAAGTCAATTTTAGACTTGCTATCAATTAGCTTATCATGAATTGATAGCTTATTAGTGGGTATCATTTCCATATATGTTATATTATTTATTTGACATATTTTAAAATCAAAAAAAATCTAATTGGCACTATATAGTCCCTTCATTCAGTCTACGAATTAATGTTTTTCGCATTTTCCTTACAGCGTCAATTTTTGCTTTGGGATTTTTAGTATTAAAGTCGTAATCCTCAGCTTTACCAACATAAACTTTTACTTCTTTTTTCTTACCGCCCTTCTGAGGCATAAATGTCTTGGCTGTAAAGTATTCTTTATCATTTTCTTTGTTCTTTGTTCGAGCTACATAAACGTCTGGTCTATGAGCTATCGAAAATTTGATGAATTCCAACATTTTCTCTTCGATTTCATCAATAACATCCTTGTTTTTCTTAAAGCAGTTTAGAAGTTCATCACGACGCTTTTCTACTTGTATTCCAAAAGAAGAACTACCCGCATCCCTGAATTTTCTAATAACAGGTATCTTACCGTAAAAAAGGTCGGTAAGATCATCGTAATTGATAACTGTTGGAAGTGATTGTTTTCTTTTCATGTGTCAAATATATAAAATGACATATTATAAATCCAAATATTTTTAGAAATTTCTCACTTCCTACAATTCTGGAGGAACTTTTTCTGTGTATTACACTATTTATAATAAACCCATTCATGCATGAAAAAAGACGTTATGATATCACTGCGGCTAACACCTAATCAATATGTAACACTGCTGGAGACATTAGTGAAAGAGAAAAAATCTAAATCCCAATTTATTAGAGAATCCATTCAACGCTCTCTGTTTAGAATTAATGGTAAATCTTGTCGTAAAAAAGAGATTCTGGAATGGATCGATAAACTTTAGTATCACGACCCGAAGTTTGGATCTTAAGATGATGGATCAGGATTTGTTTTGCAATCTAATCGGCACAATGACTGTTGGGGTATTGTGCCTTTTGAGAACTAACCACAGTTTTTAATTATTTTTCAAATATACTATTTTGTTCAAATATTCTATTATGTGATTCTAAAAAAGTATAGAATGACGTGCACTAAGAATTTATGATTCTTTACGCACACGTACTAAATTAAAATTTGGGGTAGTTTATTCAATCTCATTGGATTATTCCGACGAACAACTAATGATGTTATTTTTGTTATTCAAATATCATCAGTCCAAATCTATTGACCTGATGCACTTTCTTAGAAATATCATAAATAGGAAATATAGTTGATGTTGACCTTCTGTTTCCTTTGGCATCATTTCGATCCTGTCGCACGGCCATAAAGGCCCATTTATTTCCACTTTGAACAGGCACAATAGAACCCAATTTTCCAAATGTTGACAAGGGGATAGCGAGTTCCATCGTCCAGCCCTTGTCTATGTCAGAATTATCATTTATGCTTCCTTCAAAGGTTACACCCGATTCAAAATCAGGATCAAAGGTCTTAAGAGCAACCTCTTTTCCTTTATAATAATTGTTAAAATAAATAAAGTCATTAGAGGCTTTATACAAATTGAGCTCAAAACCAAAATGGGTGTCCAGGCTATCGGGAACTGGAATCAGAAAAATTTCAGCACAATCATCAAAATAAGGGCTGCCATCACGTTTGGTTTCACGCGCAGTCATATATTGATCCTCACATTCGAAGAAAACATATAAGTTTTTGTCATCCCAGAGCATTCTAAAAGTAGTCCTTTGTTGATCTGTGGGATTCTCGACACTGTAAAAATAATTCAAATCTCGTGCCTCCGTCTTGCTCCAACTATCTTCATCCATTTTTCCATCAACCACGATGGTCTCTAGGGCTTTTGATACTTTTAAAATAGGTTGCTCACCCAGAGAAAGCTTTTTTTCTTTTTTAGTATACTGGCAAAAGCCAATTAAAGGAGCAAACATTAATAGTAGTAGTATTTTTTTCATAATAACAAAAATAAAAGATTTGCTTAAACAGAGTGTTAAATGTTGAGTAAAACACACACTTCACGCCCCAACTGACGCTTCGTTATTAACACATTGTTTATAAAGGGGTATTACACCCCCTAATTGTTAAATACTACCCTAAAATCTGTTTAAAACTTTCAATTATTTGTTTGACGAAAATGTAAAAATGCCCGACCATAGCATTATAGTTATAGGAAGTGTTTTGTAACTCAAAATGCTAATAGCGTTGCTTTATGTTAACAGTAGATTACAACAGGGAATATGCAAGTGGATTATCTCATATGGGGTTCAATTATAATAATATTATTAGGATGGATAATAAGGTCAGCTATAAGAAAGTAGATTACCTAATGAACAACCTTATACGAAGACCTGATATTGATATGATATTTGCTTGTATAGAGCCTGACATTTGTAAGATTACAGGTAGCATAGACAGACACTCCAACCACATACATTTTGCTGTAAAAGGCAAAGAATTGTCAAGGGGTGTATTAGCTAATAGTATGAGAGTGAACAGGATGTTTCTGCGTGAAAACAGAAGTGTAACAGGTATGGCATATTTTACCAAGCATATTGGCAAAAGTTTATCATATCACAATTTATATGTATACCTTAGTGAGTGTTTCACCCATAGTATTGCATAGAATTTCCTGTGGGTGTTGCGCCAATGAGAATTGATCCAGTTGATCATGGTAGAGTTTAGATTTAGATTCTGATGTAATAAGGTAATAATGGAAATACTCATGGATGACGGTATTGATTAGTTCTCTACGTATTACATTGTTATCCCTGTAAATAGTGATTGTATTGTTGTGAAAACAATACTCCCCCGCAAGATGAGATTCACCTTCAATTAATCTAAGAAGTGGTTTTTGTTTACGAATTGGATACATCTCCAGACACCAATCTAATACGTTATGTGCCGATTGAAATTGCCAGTCTTCACCGTCGGCAGTCAATAATTTAATTAGCTCATATGCCAAGTTCAAAATGAATAACCCTCCAACAACAATAAAATAAATTGTGAAAAAGGTATCCATTACATTAACCTTTTAACTTTCAAAACAGTATTGGAAGACTTGTTTGTTATTGCACTTATATTCCTAATGGATAGCCCCCTCTTTAATAGTCGTGCAACATCTGAATGCCGTTCAAGTACCTTTTCATCACTGTCAATACTACCTTTTTTTCTGCCAACACTTTTAGAACCATGTTTCTTGATATGATTTTGGTAGCCTGATTTCAATCTTGACAATGTCATCTTACTTTCCATATTGGCAACCGCGAATAAGATCTGAACCATAAACATGGAAAGACTATTTGGTGTCTTATCATCATTGAGTGTCTCAAGGTTGAAGTTCTTGATGTAAATTCCGACTCTCATATCGTGTAGAGTTTGGATATTTTGAAGTGATTGCAGCACCGACCTTCCAATTCGACTCAGTTCCCACACCAAGACCTTATCAATCTGATTGACATTTATATCCTCTAACATTTTGGTGAATACAGGTCTTTCTTCATTCTTCTTATAACCACTAACCTTTTCCTCATAAACCTTATTAATATTATAACCCATTCGGTGAGCATAATCAATTAATTCATTGGTTTGTCTTTCTGTGTCTTGCCGTTCAGATTCTGAACTCACTCGCGAATAGATCACTGCGTTTATCATACCGTATCATTTTAATCCTTTGGATTTCTGCCAGGCTATTATACCGCGAAAAATCAGGGTGCCAGAATAATAAATGCTAAAGTTTTGCTACAGTAATTGATTTGCGACACTTTTTTCTGCCTAATAGAATTGAGGAAGGTCCTTGGTTCGACTTGATCAAATTAGGGGGTGGGGGCTCCCGTCCGTCCTGCCGTATCCCCGCATGCCTTTAACAATTTTAGGTGTTAAATAAGGGGGTTAGATATTTGCTTCAATCCCGAACTGTTTTCCCCACAAAACCAAATGAAAGAAACTATCCGAAAAATCAGTTTTAAAAATTTTGGCAATTTTTACCTAAAGTTGCCGATAATAGTAACATCGAATTGATTAAGTCAATAAATCTTTAAAAAAACCAAAGTCTTTATCTATAAGTACTCTACGATCTAAACCTAAATTTAATTCTTCACATGCAGTTTCTGATACAAGTGAACATGAGAAACAAGCGGACATATTTAAATCGAAAATTCCTTGACCATCAGACTCCCAACATAAAGGATCGGAGGAACAATCTAATGACCTATTTAACCCCTTAAGTATTATTTCCATAATTTTTTCAGTTTCACCTTGAGATACTAAACCACCCATACTCCCTTCAGATCCCTCCGCTGTATAAATCAAGGTTCCGGACATAGATATATCAGTATTTTCAGAAATATATAGCCTTTCCTTAAGACTCGCAGTTGGATAACCACATGAGAATTCTAATTCTCTCATCATTAAATGAGAAAATGAATGGATTAAAAAGTGCTTGAATCCATTATTTTTTATTTTTTGTTTAAGTCCTGCACCTTGAGATTGTGAATCAATTTCACGAAGGAAAAATCGAGAGAATCTGTGATTCAAGATGTCTTTATTTTGATCTATCCATTCTTCAATTTTATTATCATCAAACTGAAAAAATAATCCTTCACCATAAACTTCATTGGCGGGCATAACAAAAACTTCTTCCCTACTATTTGCAAATGTATTTTGACCAACTGAAGCTTCATTAATAGTCTTTAAACCATCCTGGTCAATTCGTACAACCCTTTCTTTTGGTTTTACTCTCGTAAAATCTAATTGAATATTGGTTATCCTTAATTCATCAACTTGTTGAATTTTTTTGAAATAGGAATTCAACTTTTCGGGTAGAATAACATCTTTAAAACTAATTCCCTCATTCTCTTCGATGTTTTCGATTGAATTATTTTGTGAAAAACATCTATACTCTTGCCATCTATATTCCTCGTGACTATCTCCTGAATAATCTTGATTTTGATTAAGAAATATTGATTTAAGATTTAATTCGAATTGAATTAAATCTCCTTCAACAGTTATTGCATTATCGTTTAAAAACTCTTCAAAATCATCTGCCACTTTAGCTTCCCAATAATCTTCTTTAGAAATTGGGTTTGAACTATTTCGTCTTTCATAACGCTCAAATAATATTTCTAAAGCATCAGAAAGCTCTTTTGAAGTGTCTTCTGCAAGATGAATTGGTATAAATAAACTTGAAAATCCATTCGCATAGTACATGTTATTTGCAGTAACCAATGATACCTGCATTTTTTCTCTTCCATTATCCTTTTCTCCTCTAACAAAACATTTTTCCTGTGGTACAATGGAAGAATTATCTTTTTCTATTTCCCAGGGTTTTTCACCTTTACAATATGGTTTAAGTCCATTAATACCTTCAAGGTTAACTTTCTTGTTACAGTTTTTGCACTCAATATAAATACTCGCATACCCTTCCGATTTAGTTTTGCTTTCTGTCCAGTATAAATTTGAATTACCACAACAGGGTTCCATGTCATTGAGAATCTCACCGTGCTCATTTTCTTTACTAAGAAGGTGATTATCTTTTTGGTACTTCCAGTTTAAGAACTTTGACCAGGGAATATTTGAAAGGTGCCCATTTGGACATATTAGAACCATATTAAGCTGATCGAGTTCTCTATACTCTTTGAAGTTAATTTCTCTTCCTTCAATATTCTTTTTTTTGTATTCTTTTACAAAGTCATTTACATCCCGAGGGGGAGCAAAATCGATTTTTGCCGGACTTCCTTGATTTGAACGACTATGTTTTTCCCAATTTTTATACCAAGTTTCAATAGTTTTTAATTCACCTTTTCTATTTTTAAACCACTTAGGAAAATGTGTTCCAATAATCATAAAATCAGAAGGCCCTTTTCCCGTATCACCTGATTTCTCTAATGCGTGTTTAATAGGATGAGTTTTCCAATTTGGGGTGTTGAATGATTCATTTAAGGACATATTTGGTACACCAATCAGACATATTAGATTGCTTAAATTTTTTTCTTCTCGAATAAATCTTACAAATCTCAGATCATCAATAAAATCTAACCCGCGTCTTCTAACTTCAGTTTTACTTAATTCGTAAATCTTTCTTTCATCTGTATTTTGTGTTCTAATTATGTCTACAGTAGAGTTAGCCCACTTGATAAAATTCCACTTACTTATATCTGTAATCAATATGTAAGACCCAACCTTTGTGGTGATAATTGATCCTACACCAGCAGTTGAAGAAAGTAATTTATACTTTCCTATTCCTTGATTATATTGGTTAATCTGAGTTATTTTCATTAGTTAGGTAATATTTTTATTGCTGCTTGCGATTCAATTTCGCGTAAAGACATTGGAACTTTCCATTTCTTACTATGAATATTATCATCGTATTCATCTATTTCCACATATAACTGTTCTTCTTTTCTTTCTTTAGTGGATCTGTTAATCTTTCTATTAAAGACTAAATCAGTCGATTGATCAAGACTTTCTTCAAACTCAATCCATTCTTTAAAAGCTTGCTCTATCCATATTTTTATTTCCTCTACATTCTCATGTTTTAATAAATTACTTATTGCGATTTCTTGATTCGACATCCTTTCTTTTCTTCTCTCGAAATACGTGGTTAAATCAAGTATTAATTCTTTTAATTCAGCATCTGGTATTGATGTTATTTCTTTAGCAGATTTACGTTCAGTAAACTTCGATTTATGCCGAATCATTGTTGCTACGTAAAGCCCCATATATTTATCTACTGACTTTTTGGTAAATGGTGTGATGGATATAGGTTCAACAAAGCTGTACATCTTCTCATGAAACTCTATAAATTTCTCATAGTGAGACATATCTCTTGCTCTGAAAGGATGATGGACTGTATAAACTAACCCATAATCATTTCTTGCTACTCTACTACTTGCTTGTATATATTCAGCAGTGTTTCGTGGCATTGAATTCATTATTATTGTATTGAATCGTGAAACATCAATACCCACGGAAATCATATTAGTGGCAACGACAAATTCAGGTGGAGTCTGTCCATTGATTATCTTTTCGCCTACAGTTCGGGCGAATCTATTATCTGGTCTCCATTTTGTCTCTATCCTTTGAAGTTCGGTTTTAACTTCTTCTCCTGAAAGACGTCCTGTTAATTCGGCTTCATTTAATGGACCATAAGTGTAAAGAGGATGCATTAATTTATTAGGTCTAACTATTCTATTAAATACTCTTCTAAGTTCTTTAAGTATGTAAGATTGAATTTGAGATTGAGTTTTACCCACTTCCTTTAAACTATTGAAGTAGGATATAGTAGTATGGTAATAATCCATCACTTTTAGAAATTCATCAAAAGCGTCAAAATCAATTGGAGATTTGTCTCCGAGTTCTTGTAATTCAAAAACAGCTCTATGGGTCATGATTATTGCAGCTAAACGCATTTGCATCCATATCTGCGTTCTTCCAGTTGGCAAAACACCTATGTACTTCCTTTTAGATAGATACTGTTCATTCTCTTTATCCTTACTTTCAAACTTTCTTCGATAAAACGCGAAGAAAGAATCATCACACTCAACACCAGGTTTAGGGAAAAGATTAACCTTTCGATCAAAAAGCGCAGCAATCTGTATTTGAGTGTTTCGAGTTGTTGCTGTAGAGGATATAATTTTAGGTCTTGTTCCGTCCTCTCTTGTACAAAGTTGATCTATGGCAGATTCAAATAATGCTACAGCAGATCCTAATGGGCCAAGTAACAAATGAAGTTCGTCTTGAATGATTAGATCAGGAGGAAAATATCCGTTTTCAGGTTTCCCTTTTTCCCAATTACCCTTTCCGAACAATCTTCTTGAATCTGAATTCCTGCCTTGCTCACTTCCATTTACCTTGTGTGCTAATTGAGCAAACTTATCGACTGTTCCAAATAATAAAGTTGGAGGGTGTAAATAAATTATCTCGTCGGAAAGACAGAGCGGTAATGGTTCTTGAAATGTTTTCCTTCTTGAGGGTCTTTTATACCAAAAACAACATTTGTCATTTGTACAATGTAGATGAACTTTTTCCCTATACCAATGATTCTCACGAGACTCTAAAGTTTGAGTGTCTTTTTTAGTTTCACCTTTTATGTCGCTACCACACCATGGGCACTTGGAAAAAGGTATTTTATTTGGTTGATTATTATTTAATTTTTCGAATTCAAGAATAAGATCTTCAGATTTATTTGGAAGAGAGTCATTTCCAACCCACAATCCTATTGTTATAGGTTCTTTTCCTAAACCAAAGGTTCCCCAACGTCTAATGAGTTCTAAAGCCATTATTACCAAAGTTGCTCTTTGGAATTGCTGCATTGTAAGAAGTCTTAACGTATATCTCATTATTGAGGCTACACCACCACCTTCTGCATTTAAAGATTTTCTTCGATTAATAATTGTTAATGCTATAAGTCCCAAGTAGGCTTCAGTTTTACCTCCTCCAGTTGGAAACCAAACTAAATCAACCCATTCGTTTCTTTTGGACCAAGTTTGGTCGCTTCTAAAAATGCCATCCAGGTTAAGAATAATAAAAGCTAATTGGAAAGCCCTCCATCCGGCAGATTCAGTTTCAGAAAAAAGCTTATCACTGGAATGTTTATAAAAATCAAAGTTGAATTGATCAAAACTTACATTTTCGAAAACATCATTAATTTTTCCTCTGCCAACGTTTACTGAGTGCCACAACTGCATGAACATTGAAGAATTCATTAACCTGAATGATTTTAGATTTTCACGGTTTTTTTCACCGGAAAGGAAATTTTTAATATTTCCAACCATCCTATCATAGTCTTCTTCACATTTATCTAATTCCTGATGGGCAATATCCCTTAAGGAGTCGGAATACTTTTTATCATCTCTTTTGTTCTTTATCCATAGGCCATATGAATTCACAAAAGATAATAGACCATCGATTATTTCATCATCTTTTGCGTCAGAAAAAATTGACAACCATTTGAATTCTTGTGACTGTGAATTGTCTAAGAAAAGTGGAGAATTAAATTCTCCATTAGAATTTTGTACAGCAGGTTTACTCTTGTCTCTGGGTATTGGGTCAATATCAGGAGTTTCACAAGAAGGGAGATATTCAGTTTCTACCAGTTTAGCCTTTGCATCCCATTTAGAGGAACATCCATGACCTATTGAGTAATCTTTATATTGGTCATATATAAATTTTGTTGTTGTATCCTCGTCATATTTACCGGATTCATCCTTTGAGTAATTATACTCAGAATAAGGTACGATGTAATCACTTTGAGCAGAGATTTTTACACCAAAAAAAGATCTCTGATTAACTATTTCATTGAAGGTAGAAAAGTATCTACTATCTGATTCTTTTAGTACAAATGGACTGCTTGTGTTAAGCAATTGCACCTTAATGAAGATTTTATCTCCTTTCTTTCTTGAGTCTCTACTTATTTGGACATTTGCCGAGAGAGCTGCAATATCATTAACATCATTTCCAATTTCATAACTAAATATATTTTTTAGTCCGACTTGTTCCTTACCATTTTCATCAGTCACTATTATCCTTTCTACTGAAGGACTTTGATTATAGATAAATGACAATTTATTCTCGGTCTTAGGAAAATTTATATTTTGAATTCTTATATTTCTTTTTAAGGATAATGATTCCCATAGTCCATAACCGCCTGAGTAAACCTCTAAAAGATTTCTTAAATGGTCTGTTATGTTTTCTATGAGCTCAATTTCTTGAGTGAATGAATACAATTTTTCTCTTTCATCCTTACTTGCTACGACTCTTGTTAATTCATAAAATAAAGTTGACTTTAGATTGCTAAGATTACTTTTTTCTCTTGTAAGTTTTGGCAAGGGATAAAAACCAACGATTTTATCAAAAAGAGCCTCTGAGTGTTGTTTTTTAGTGGATCTTATTTTTGATTTCAGGTCTGTTATACGATCGCCACTGATTTTATTTAGAATAAGAAAATGATTCTCACCTCTATTTATTAATTGAAAATCAGTCAGATTTTCTTTCTCAATAAAATCCTTAATTAAATCTACGTCTACTTCTAATCGAAGTCCATAACGTTTATTAAACTTACCTTCCTTATCCTGTTTAAGCTTACGATAGTACCTAAAAAAAACATTGAATTCTATCCCTTCATCAATCAAACCCTCCTCGGTTATACAATAAGTTAACCCCATCGCTTTTGGATACATCTGGTTAATCTCAATTCCATTTGATGTATCCTCAGATTCTAAACTATTATTCTGAAAGTCTAATTCCTCCTCTTCCTCAACTTCAATTTGTTCGTTATTATCTAACAAAACTCCTATCGTTCCTGACTCACTCTTGTCTTCAGGAAATAGTATTCCTGTACTGTACACTGCAGCAGGAAGAATATCAATAATTTCGTTGTGATAGTCAATTGATAATTCACTATCAAGTGACCTTTCTAATAATTCGGAATTTTCCAGATCAACAAACTTAAAACCATTAATTCCGGGTCCGAGTGTTTGCTCACGAATAAAACGTTCAAGTGAATTCCTTTTTTGTAAAGTTTTAGAAATCATTCTACCTTTTTTATATATTCCATTTCTTTTAGTTCCAACTCCGATTTGATTAATTCGACTAATACAGTCAGGTTTTCACTGGCATATTTTTCATCGATTCCTAAATCTTCTAACGAGTGTAATCTCTTGTATTCCTCAAGGTGAATATTCACAATTTCTTGTAAATTATTGTCGTTGTCGAAGCTGCCGTTGTTAAATAAATCTTGAAGCAAATTATTCATCTTCCTTGTACTTTGTCGACTTGATTGCTTAGTAGCATTTCTAAGTCGCTGAATAATTACGTAATATGTTTTTGGAAGATTTAAATAGTTACATAACTCGATAAATGTTTTTTTGCTAAGAGGAGCAATTGATTCACTATCGGGGTTTATCCAAGTATTTTTGAAGTGCAGAAAGGAAACTATTTTAATCTTTCTTTCATTTAGATATTGTTCAAGATCCGAATAGAGGCCTTCCTCAGAAATTAATTCTGCCTTCTTCTTTAAGAGTAGTTTCCATAGCCTTCCTGAATCTGATGAATCTAAGTTGAATTCCTTTTTTATGATTTTCAACTCTTCTTGTTGCTGACTTAAATCTACCATTCCATCATACAGATTGATATCTTCTTGGATTTCATCAAGATGATGAAGTTGTAGTTTGTCATGTGCGTCATGGAATTCTAAAATATCAGAAATTCTTGCAACTCTATATTGACCTACTTCGTGAGAATAAATAAAAAGTTCAGATAGATTATAAGTTCTTTCTCTTTCATTAATTAGTTTCAATTTTACAGTCTCTCGATGACTGTATTCGAAATACTCTTGTTCCAGATCCCAATTAAAACTATCCTCTCTTGTGGGCTTTAGTTTTTGAATTTCTAATCTTAGATTTTCCCAATCAAAAAAATCTTTTCTAATCGGATGGTTTAAAGTTGAATGAAATTCTTTTAAGAGTCTATAATGCGCCCACTTGTATTTTTCCTCAAATAGGAATCCAGGAAGTATTGCTGCAGTTTTGAGACCTTGATTAATCTCGAGCTCAATAATATTCGGGTAGAAGAAATACGGAAACCTTCCCTGATCTTGATAGGATAATATCAATAAATCATCATTCTCATAATCTTCAATGTCAGCCCAAGACACGAATTTAATTCTACCTAAGTTTTGTAGATGCTTTTGTAATAAGACGATTAATTCTTGAAATTTTAATATATAATTATCTATAACAAGTACATGTTTATCCAAACTCTGATTAGTAATTACTAAATCAATTTTGAGATTTATAATTAAATCTAAGATGTTACTCAAAAGAGACCTTATTTCTAAAACATCGTCTTCTCTTAAATCATTTAATTTTTGTTTTGTTTCAACCGAGATTATAGAATTCTTTGTGTCTTTCGAGAAAATTTCTCCTATGATAAATTCTTTTATCTCTTCAGAATAGCACAAAGAGTAAAGATTCATCATTCTTATTGATCTTAACTCGTATAAATCTTGCATGCTGGTTTCGAGAATAAACGCATCCCAAAATTCAGAAAATTCATTCCCAACAAATTCAACTTCAATATTATTTCTCTCAAATTGATTTAAAACGATTGCTTCCTCATCATTTGTAACCACATAGGAATGTTCTCCTCCTATTTTAAACCTATTTTGTATTCTTTGGATTTTCTCTTTAAGTGATTGGACTGAATTATTCTTGTTCCCGAATGAGAACATCAAGTAGTTCTTTAATTCTATGTCATAGTCTTTAATGTCATCAATTGAAAAGTATTGCATATGCCTTTTGCGATCACAATCGAACAATATGACAGATTTCAAATTATCGATTATCGAGTTGTCTATTTCATCTAATTCGGATAATGAAGCTTTAGTATTTAAGACATTTAAAACAGGATATTCACTGTAATCTTCAGCATCTCGAGCGTAAGGATATAACTCAAGAAAACTATTTAGGCTATTATATAATCTAACCTGACAATTAAACAGATTAATGAAATTAAAGTTTTGTTTGTCATCGAACTGATTATAAAAGTTGATTTTGCTTCGAATAACTTGTTTCTCTCTAATCCAATTTTTGTAAATTTTGTTTCCTCCATTCCTTCCGCTCGCACCATCAGGACAAGCTGTTAATCTTCTCTGATTGGACTTTAGTGAATTTTTAATGGATTGTAAAACCTCATTTTCAAAATCTAACTTTGATGCACTTGACATCCCCTCGTTTGACATTCTAATTAAGAGGTATTGTGCCAACAAACTCAGACATTCTTCCTCGAGGTCCACTGAAAAGTGAATATGAAGAATTTGGCTTTCTTTGTTTTTAGAATTTACGTTAAGTAAATGGTCTAAATGTTTCAGGAGCTCTCGATAATTGTCTTTAAAATCACTTTGTATTAGATTATAGATTTCATTGAATTGTACCGTATCACCAACATTGAATTTATTGAAATGTTGTCTTATATGTTGGTTAATCAATTTCATGATAAAACTATATTAATCTCTAAGTTTAGAATAGCACGAGTAACGCCTACGAATAGTTCGTATTGATTAAGCAGAGAAGGATTGGATACAATTAGATAGACATTTTTTCTCTCTAACCCTTTATATTTTAGAATTGATGTATATCTGAGCTTATTTGATTTGTCCCCCACATTGATTGATGTAAGTTCTTCTACGTCTTTTAAGATTAATAAGTCTCTTAAATCATCTTCTTCACCCCTGCTATGCCTGTATAAAGAAGATTCTATTAAAATTATACAGTCACTTCCTGTCAAAGAGGACTTTGTGTCTCTAATGCGACTAAGAATTGTTTGAACTATGTGATTTTTTACATCCCTAAGTGTTTTATGTTTCACAACAGCTATTGATGGAAAATGAGTTTCAAAATGTTCGTCAATTATAACTTTTGCGTCATCTAAAATCTCAACCCCTAACTTTCTAATATTTGGATTTTGAGAGCTTCGTCTTACTTCGTTCAGTTTAAAATGTGAGTAGTATTCAGAAATCAAATCAGCAAGTTCTGAGATGTTACGATTACTCTTGGCATAACTTTGATCTATATCGTATAGTACAAGAGAGTTACCATTAATTAGTCCGTTACCTTTATGACCTGAGAATGCATTTATAAATAAATCTAAACCTCTATCAAGAAAATCTTGTGCCTCATCAATAACAATGAAGTCGTAAGGTTGAATTTTCTCACCGGTCGTCAAATTCGAAATGGTAGTTTTTACTAAGTCGTAAAATTCATCCTCACTCATTTGAGACACTTGATTAAAACTCAAGTGAGGGTTTAGATTTTGAAAAAAGCGAAAGAAGGTAGTAACCTCAATGTTATTCAGAAGGTTCCTTTCTTTTAACGCCGATTTTGTGAAATGCATTAAAAGATTATTCCAACATAGATAAATCCCTCTTTTGTTTTGTTGCTTATCTATAAATGCTTTTGCGAGAGTTGTTTTTCCTGACCCAGGAGGCCCTTCAATTAATATCCTGGGATTTTTAAATAATCCTTCGAGAATCTCTATGTTATTTAAACCAAGCCATTCTAATGTGTTAATTGAGTTTTTAGAATTATTATCTACAATTTTAGGACTAAGTATTTTCTTTATCGCAAGGATTTCATTCTGTGTTAGCTCATCGTAATTTCTAAAATGTTTCTTGTGTTTGGTTTTTAGATATTGAATTGCCTTTAAAAGGAATGTCTCCATCGAACCATTATGGGTTTCTGATGTATACGGCGTCCACAGTAGGTTTGAATCAATTAATTTTGAGTCAAAGGGATAGTCAACATGAGGAAATACAACTACCTCACAAAAAAAGCATTTCTTAAAATTATTTAAGATTACATCCTTTAGTGTAAACTTATATCCTTCAACTTGCTTGAATGGATTTTGTTTCATAGGAGAATCAAAATTCTTTCCATAAAAGAAAGTATTGTCGATAGTTGACACTGGTCCTCCTTTAACTTCCATTACAATAATTCCAAATTTGGATAATAGAAGAAAGTCTATTTGGGCACTTGTTTTTTTATAATAATTATGGCTATCTGAATGCTCAGGAAGTTTTAAATCATGCCATACGTCCCACTCTATTTTACTTTCGCCTAAATCAGTGAATAACTTCCTGTACACGCTAATTTCCCCATGAAGTGGACTGCCATCATTTTTTACGATGATTTTTTCTAAGGCGTCAATTGGATTATTGGGATGAAATTTTACAGGCATTTTAATCTCTTTCAGAATTTGAATTAGACGAAATTTTATTTACTGCATACAATGCAAACAATTGACTTAATGGAACACAATTTTTATGGAGAAAAATCTTTTCCTCAGATAGTTTAATTTCCCGATCATCGACTTTTAATTTTTCAATAATGGATGAGACTTCTTCCACTAACTCGGTGGGTTCGGAATAATTCTGATGAGGTTTTTGTGTTTCATACATTTCTTGCATCAACTTGCTATTTCCAATTTTTTCTGAAAAGCCATTGTTGATGACCGATAAAAATTCCTTTCCCTTGTATTGTCTTTTAATTACATCTTCTATTTCCTTGTAAAAGTTATTTTCAACCTTTTGCGAAACAAAACCTTTACCACTACCATATTGTACTGACGTCCTCCATTTTCCGTCTGGAGATGTATTTGAATCTATATTATAGTTTGATAGTGTGACTGTCAAATTCCCGTCTTTTATAGGATGTCTCCTAAATTTTGCTCCTGCATTCTTAATCGGAGGGCTGTTGAATGTTTTAGTTTTAAATGTGTTTAAGTTTGGAATACCCTTTAAGTTTGGGTATTTACGCACTTTTAAATTATCGGGAATATCAACTCTCTCACTTTCAAGAACGGATATTGCTAACATTCTACTTACAGTGCTGCAAACAGCATTTCCGATTAGTTTCCATTTTGTATTCTCTGGCCCAATAAATTGATAGGTTATTGGAAATCCCATTATGGTTGCCGCTTCGCGTACAGTTGGCATCCTAAATTCACCATCACCGAATCTTTTTAATTCTGATTTATAGATTAGAGATTCTCGTGAATGAGGAATTTTGGTTGCGGTTACAGTTCTACTTGGTTTATTCTCATTTTCTGGGAAAGACATCTTACCCATATATGGATGATTGGTTTTTAAATATTTTGAATTTTTCCATTCGATTTTAAAAACTCCAGTATCATAAAATTGATCAGATAACTTCTTTAATGGAATTTCAATATCATATTGAGGGTCTTTAACAAGAACTTCTAATGGTTTAGAAAAGGGATTTGGTAAATTATCTTTTACCTCTTTAACCGTTCGATACAATAATTTTTCATCCAGTGGAGATTCTGCATGAGTTTTTTTAGGAATTTTTAGACACCTGGTACTGATGATTTCACCAGATATTAAACGCTTTCGAGCTTGGAAAGAACCGTAATCAGCAGCGTTAATTACCTCACTGTTTCCCCTTAAATCAATAGCTATCCCATTTGGATTCAGATTGTGCATTGATGCCCAGTCTTGAAGGGATAAATCTTTAAAAGTGTAATACGATTTCAAATATTTTTTTGAATTCGCAACATTTTCCATAAACCAAGCTTTAAGTTCTGAGTTTGGTTGATGTTTTTTTACTGCAACTATTTTCAGATAGACTTCTGTTAGTCGAATTCCTAAGGTTTTATCCGAGTTACCAGCTCTATTTGAACTCGAAAAAGAGACACAAGGCGGTGAGCCAAGAATTACATCAGTATTAGGAAGAGATTGTATCTCGCACAAATCCTCAAAGTCTAATATGTTTTTGACATGTGAATCTGTATTGAAATTATGATTAAATGTGTCTACTGCAGGTTTCCACCTATCATACCCTCGAACAATTTCAAATCCCATTTGATGGAAACCTTCTGAAAATCCTCCAGCTCCGCAGAAAAAATCTATTACAGTATATGATTTTGAGTTACTCAATTAATTTTTATTTTATTAAATCTTTAATGTTTACCTCCAAAATATTTGCTATGTCATTCAGTACTTCAAGTCTTGGTTGTTGACGATTCTGCACATAGGCATTCACTTGGTTATAACTTTTTCCAAGTTTATCAGCTAACCATGTTTGTTTGATTCCCTTTTCCTTTAGCACCTCTTTAATTCGGTTCATGATTTTAAGATTGTAGTTAGAACTAAACTAAGTTTTTTTATATTAATACACAATTTTTTATTATGTTTATAACAGTTAAATTTTTTATTAATTACATTATCTCAACTCTTCTTGATATCAATATTTTCGGGAACGCCATAGTTAACCGTTGAAAAATAGTTTATATGCAGGTGGTTGTTAGATTAATAATATTAAGGCACTACAAAAAGTGCGATCTTGTAGAGTAAAACAATTTTTTATAGTGACAAATTCTATTATATGATTCCAAAGAACATAACCAGAGAACATGTAGTAAAAGCAATAGAAGAAATCGATATTGTTGGAATAAGAAAAGGAAGACACTCCTCTACCTACGATTTGATTTATAATAACAAAGCTTATCCTCCAAAATTAGTTCTCTCTATTGCTAATAGGTTTGTTAATGGGAAAGAACTGAATCCAAACGATTTTGATGGGGGAAAAGGGACAGAAACTTTTAAATTTTTCGAGGATCAAGGGTTTACAATTTTAGAAAAAATACATTCTCAAGATTATGACATAATAACTGAATATGTAAACCTTATAAAATCTAATAAAATACAAGCTGCTGATTCAATCAAGTCACTAATTCTAAAAGATCATTTTGAAAATAACATCAAAGTTCTTGACCAAATTTTCTTCAATGAAAAATTAAAAATAATCGATAGTACCAATTACCATCATATTATAGATTTTCTGATTGATAAACATAAAATTGTATCAGGCGAATACAATGACTTTAATATTTGGAGTGCCTCCAAGACGTACCTGAAAAAGATAAATCCAAAATTAGTAGAACGTCATAACGAACTCAATCTTAAGGTTGGATTTTCCGATAATAAAAATGGTATTTATAAGTCATTCTTTGGCGAAAGGAATTTTATCTCTTATCTCAATAAAAAGTTTAACAATTCTTCATCTAATAAACAATTTTGGCTTTATTCTCCCGGTGAAAACGCACGAAACTGGGAAGAGTTTTATTCAAACGGAGTAATGGCATTAGGATGGGATGAGATTGGTGATTTACGGAATTATGATAGTCGTACTGATATCAAAAATGCACTCATAAATACGTATGGAGGTGATGGCTCAAAAAAAAATGATGTTTCTGCCAATGATGATTTCCTGAATAAAATTAAAATTGGGGATGTAGTTATAGTAAAGAAAGGTCGAACCGAGTTACTCGGTTATGGTGTTGTAACCTCTGATTACCAGTATGATCAAACTCGAACTGAATATCATTCTTTTAGGACAGTTGACTGGAAACATAAAGGTAATTGGGAATTAGATTTCTCTCTTGTATTAAAGACATTAACGGATATCACTAAATATAAATCTGAACATCCGGATTACGATACCTATCACGAAAGACTGCTTGGTATAATGGAGCAGAATTATAAAAATGAAAACAAAGAAAGAATGAATTTACCCTTGAATATAATCTTCTATGGACCCCCGGGTACTGGAAAAACATATCATACAATAATAAGAGCTGCTCAGATTATTAAAGGTGCTGAAATTGATTCCTACGGAGAGGCACTGGAAATATTTAACTCAAATCTTCATAATAGAATTGAGTTTATCACTTTTCACCAGAATTATAATTACGAAGATTTTATTCAGGGATTGAGACCAGAGACAGATAGTAGTTCAACACTGGTTTTTGAAAAGAAAGATGGTGTATTTAAAAGGATTGCAGATAGAGCTTTAGAAAATCTAAAACTTGCTCAAGATGCACATGAAAACGAGCAAAAGGTATCACGTGAAAATTATGTGATAATCATTGATGAAATAAATAGAGCAAATATATCCAGAGTTTTTGGGGAACTTATAACATTAATTGAGCCCGATAAACGATCACATGGATCAATCCCATTGGAAGCAAGATTACCATCAGGAGACCCGTTTATAGTTCCTTCTAATTTGTTCATAATTGGTACAATGAATACAGCAGATAAATCCATCGCGTTATTAGATATAGCTCTTAGGAGAAGATTTGAATTCGAGTCGATGTATCCCAGGTATGATATAAATGGTCAAGAAATTTATGATGTTGAGATTTTGAAGAAAATTAATGAACAAATAATAAAATTAAAGGGCTACGATTTTCAAATAGGCCATGCATATTTTATGGGAGAAAATGATGATTTAGTTCAGCGAATGAATAAAAAGGTAATTCCTTTACTATTAGAATACTTTATGAATGATGAAAAAGAGGTAAAGGAAATATTAAAATCTGCAGGGCTTTCAGTTAATAATAATTCCTGGCCTTTAACCATTTCGGGGAAGAATGATTAACCTTTTTGAATATCAAAATAAGGTAGATATTCCCGAATCTTTTGAGGGTTTAGAGGAGTTTCTTGACGATTTATGGAATAGTCGTGAGAAGAATTCATTCTATTTGGGAAATGACAAAAACAAAATAGAGTCACAAAGATTTTTGCAGTTTATCCATAAATCAAATGAATTAAAATCCAATAAGTATGTTGGGGTAATTCATTTTAATGGTAACAAAATAAACCTTTTACCAAAGATATTTTTTGATCCAAAAAGAGATTATTCAGTTCAAGAGATAAATCAGATTCAAAACCATATTCTTTGGTGGCTCAGTTATTGTCGCAAGATTAAGTTTCCTAACTATCAATCCTCTTTAAGCACTTTACAAAGTGACTTTTTTGAAGTTTTAATTTACCTCTTCTCTAAATATACTCGTGAGCTATTAAACTCATCTATTTATCAGCAGTATGAAGAGGTTAACCAAGAATTATCATTTATTAAAGGAAGGTTAAATACGAATCAATACATCAATGAAAATTTGGCAAAAGGCAAATGGCATAAACTAAACTGTACCTTCGACTCTTTTGTGACGGATAATGAATTTAATCGTATTGTAAAGTATGTAAGTAATCTACTATTTCAGGTTTCATCAAATCAAGACAATAAAAAGAATCTGAGAGAAATTCTTTTTGTCTTAGATGAAGTATCAGATGTAAAAGCGTCAGCTGAACAATGTTCTAAAATAGTTTTTAATCCAATGTTTGGTGAATTTGAAATTGTAAGGGATTATTGCCAGTTATTCCTTTCAAATAGTGTTTCATTCGATTACAAAGATGACTTAAGACTTTTCGCTTTCCTTTTACCTATGGAATACGTATTTGAGGATTTCATTTTTGGTTTTATTGAAAAGGAATTAAGCGAAGTCTCTGCGAGATCTCAAAGAAGTGATATTTATTTAGATGAGGGGAAGATCTTTAATTTAAAGCCAGATTTATGGCTAAAAACAAAAGAGAAATCACTTATAGCAGACACGAAGTATAAAATAATTTATTCTGATGATGAGGATCCCCAAAAAGGGATATCGCAGAACGATTTATACCAAATGCTTGCCTATGCCATAAGATTTGATGCAGACGAAATTCTTTTATTCTATCCAAATACAATCACGCATTATGAAAAAGGGCAGTCAGAATTAATAATAAAGGACACCTTGGCAAAAGGGAAAGAGGTTTCTATTAAAGCTATTCAACTACCCATATTAAATAAAGAATTACTCGACACCCCTTTAAGATTAAATATTGATTTAAAGTCAACATTTGAATCTACAAGATTGTATTTAATTGAAAGATTAAATGAAATATTAATTCCAAAGATTAGTGCATTTAATTGAAAGATTAAAGCCTCTCACTACATTCACCTGTAATAATTAGAGTTATAAAATAAAGGTGTTAATTGTAATAATTATTACTTTTATAACGTATCAAGAACGCTACAAGCGTACCAACCGATCTTCTCGAGACACGGTGGTTTAGAATACGGGAAACTCTTCCAAATTAATCGAGAATCCGCGATCTAAGATTGATACAGTTATTTGTTTAATCAATTAATTGTATTCAAAATGAATCAAACGTTAGAATTTTTTGCATCAAGAGGTTATGGTGTATTTCCTTACATCATTATTCGTGAAATGAGTGGTATGTACCGTCAAATCCCTATCCACTTTTCTCTTCAAGAATTACTTGAAAGGGAAGGAGTGTTAGTTAATCTATATGATGAAGAAGGTGATGACACTACTAAAGAGAAGTGTCTTTCCATCTTAAGGAGTATTATTAAATCTGAGCCAGTAATTATCATCAAACGAAAAACTGAAGAAAATTGGATCTTTTCAGGTGTTCGAAAAATAGAAGGATGCGTTGTTTTCTCTCCTAAAAGGGCAATCTATTTGGATTCAGGGGGAAATATCAAGAGTGAGAGTGAAAGTATACCGTGTGGAGGAAGTTTGATAAGTTTATGTGGTGAAACAATAATTACAAATAGCCAACATTACAATTTACTTCCTTCGGAATTGAGATAAGTCACCGTTTGCAGTTTGCAAACAAATAGGAAAATAACGACAAATAGAGGAAAATATTGACTAATAGAGTTAATGATTTTCTCCACTTGAAGTGAAAAGGAAATACCCATTAATCATAATAATCATTATGATATTTACTCAGTAAAACCAATAGTTTCCTTTGGTTTTCAATTAATTGACATTGTTTTTTGGGTATAAAAAAACCACTCGATTATGAGTGGTTTAAGTTGCTCCCCCTCTTGGGCTCGAACCAAGGACCCTCTGATTAACAGTCAGATGCTCTAACCAACTGAGCTAAGGAGGAATGTGAGCGCAAATATAATTGGTTTTTGACTACCAACAAACAAAAAAGCACTGCAATCGAAACCTATTTTTACCCTAAAAATCGCATGACATCATTGGCGTTGGCATATATAAATAAACCCAACAACAATATAATACCGATCATCTGTGCCACCTCCAAAACTTTGTCGTGGGGTTTACGGCCAGTGATCATCTCATAAAGTAAAAACATCACGTGACCACCGTCCAAGGCCGGAATCGGCAACACATTCATAAAGGCCAATATGATAGAAATCAAAGCTGTCGTATGCCAAAAAGCCTGCCAGTCCCATGCACCAGGAAACAAGCTGCCAATCGTGCCAAAACCTCCGAGCTGGGAAACCCCCTGTTTGGTAAAGACAAACTTAAACTGAGCTACATAGTCGTACAGAGTGTTGTACCCATACCAAAAACCCTCTTCAATACTTTCGGAAATAGAATATGAAAGCTTCGTAGATGTTATGTCAAGAGGGAGGGGTCCTACACCTATTTTACCTTCTGCATCCACAGGAATATCAAGGCTCATCAAATCGTCTGCACGCTGAATTTCTAATGAAATTTCGGGTTTGGTCTGACTTTCCATATAGCGTATAAATTCGGGCCATGAGCTGATCGCATAACCATTTACAGATCGAATGACGTCCCCTTCTAAAAGTCCCGCAACAGCAGCAGGAGAATCCTCTGTTACCACACCAAGGATGGATGGATAATAAGCATAAAAAGGACGCTCGCCCGATTTAAAAAGCTGGGTGTCAATGTCTTGAGGAATTTGAATGATTTCTTGGTTGCCATCCGCATGCTCAACCAAGGCGGTTTGTGGAGAGCGCATCAACATATAGAAAAACACATCTCCTGCATCTTCTAATGGTTGTCCATCAAATGCCAAAACACGGTCACCGTTTTGGAAGCCCAATGCCTCTACTACTGGAGTAGCGGTCAGTCCATAAGGCAAATCATCTTGTTTAACAATCGTTTTTCCCCACGTAAACATGATGAGCATATAGATCGCAAATCCCAAAACTAGATTTACAGTTACCCCACCCAACATGATGATCAGCCTTTGCCAAGCGGGTTTGGATCGAAACTCCCAAGGTTGAGGGGGTTGTTGCATTTGCTCTTTGTCCATACTCTCGTCGATCATACCCGAAATCTTGACATAGCCCCCCAAAGGCAACCAACCAATGCCATATACCGTATCGCCGATTTTCTTCTTAAATAAGGCAAACTTGACGTCGAAAAACAAAAAGAATTTCTCAACACGTGTTCCAAACATACGCGCTGGTATAAAATGACCCAACTCGTGAAGGACAATCAGAAGAGAAAGCGAAAGAATAAACATTATTATCTTGATGACAATGGGGTCCATAATCTGATTTTTAAGAAGCCAAAGGTAATCTATTTTTAATACAATATCGAAGATTATAGCGCAGATGGAGTAGTGAACAATTCCCCTCAATATATTACCTTTGTATAACTGCTATGATTGATTTTTTTGGGAAATACAAACGCTTTTTAGGTATCTTGATTTCAGTTTCTGTTGTCATTGTTTTTTTCTTTTATCGCGCGCTCAAACCCACACCCACCTTGCCCGTTTATCAACCTGCTATGGTAGACCCAGAGCTGGTAGATGAATCCATCCAGTATGTCAAAAAATACCACACCATAGCAGACTTTAGCCTGACCAATCAAAATGGACAAACAATTACACACAAAGATTACGACAACCATATATATGTAGCCGATTTCTTCTTTACCACCTGTCCCAGCATCTGTCCAATTATGACCAATAATATGGTGTATCTTCAATCACAATTAGAGGATTTACCCAATGTGAAACTGTTATCTTTCTCTGTTACCCCTGAAATAGACAGTGTGCCTGTGCTTAAGAAATATGCTTTGGAAAAAGGGGTGGATGATCAGCGTTGGAACCTTTTGACAGGTAACAAAAAAGACATTTATACCTTGGCTCGAAAATCATACCTCGTGGTTCAAGAAGATGGAGACGGAGGAGCGCATGATATGATTCATACTGAAAATTTTGTCTTGGTAGATAAGCAACGACGCATTCGTGGTTATTACGACGGAACATTGCGGGAAGACATGGACAAAATCTTAACAGACCTTAACATCCTACTACAAGAAAAATAAATTTGTGAAGGTTTTAATATTGTGTAGATTTGCTTCTTTAAATTTAATCTAAATAAAAGGAGCTGATGACTTTAGCTGAGCTCAACAAAGGAGAAAGAGCAATCATCGAAGATTTAGTTACTGACAGTGTGCCCTTAAAACTCATCGAGATGGGTTGCTTGCCTGGAAATCTGATTGAGTTGGTACAGCTTGCTCCTTTCAATGATCCCATGTACCTCAATGTCAATGGTGCCCACCTGGCCATTCGTCGCGAAACAGCTTATAAGATTTACATCAAAAAACTGGCTTTGTGAGCAAACGCATCAATATCGCTTTGATCGGAAACCCAAATACGGGGAAAACATCTGTCTTTAACCTCCTTACTGGTCTCAATCAAAAAACGGGGAATTATCCTGGGATAACCGTCGAGAAAAAAGAAGGTATCTGTAACCTAACCAAAGGAACCAAAGCCCACATCATCGACCTACCAGGAACCTACAGCCTTAATGCATCGTCCTTAGATGAGAATCTAGTCATTGAGTTGCTTTTAAATAAAAATGATAAAGATTATCCGGATGTAGCCATAGTAATCGCAGATGTAGAAAATCTAAAACGCAATTTGTTACTATTTACCCAAATCAAAGACTTGGGCATCCCCACCCTATTGGCAATCAATATGTCGGACCGCATGCTGCGCAAAGGCATCTCTATAGACGTAGAGAAGATGGAAAAAGCCCTGCAAACCAAAATTGCGCTGATCAGCACGCGAAAAAAAACAGGGATTGACGACCTAAAAAACCTCATTGCCAATCACAGAAAACTTTCCTCGACCTCTTGTTTGGACTTTACCCAAATTGATACTTCCTATTTTGAAAGCCTTCAAAAAACATTTCCTAACCAAACTGTGTACAAGCTTTGGTTGGTCATCACACAAGATGTCAACTTCGCAAAAATCAACAGAAACAGCATTGATCAAAGCGAGGGGTCTCACACCCGATCGGCGTCTTTTCTAAAGAGACTGCAACAACGCGAAACCATCAAAAGGTACCAGTTTATCAATGAAGTACTCAAATCGAGTTACAAAATCAATTTGGAAGAAGCTACTGATTTTCGTGCCCGACTCGATAGGGTGTTGACCCATAAATTTTGGGGGTATGTGATTTTCTTTGTCATCCTTCTGACCATTTTTCAAGCCATTTTTGATTGGAGTAGCTATCCTATGGATGCCATAGACAGTACCTTTGTGTCACTAAGCGAAATGGCCAAAACCCATTTGCCGAGTTGGTTTGTGCCCAAGCTCATCGCAGAAGGCATTATTCCAGGTATTGGGGGTGTTGTAATTTTTATTCCCCAAATTGCAGTCTTATTTATATTTATTTCTCTTTTAGAGGAGTCGGGCTATATGAGTCGTGTAGTCTTTATGATGGATCGTGTATTGAGACGCTATGGCCTGAGCGGCAAGAGTGTGGTCCCTCTGATTTCAGGAACGGCATGTGCGATTCCTGCAATCATGGCTACTAGGAACATAGAAAATTGGAAAGAAAGGCTTATCACCATTATGGTGACCCCTTTTACTACTTGCTCAGCTAGGCTACCTGTCTATTTAATTTTGATTGCTTTGGTAGTCCCAGATACTCGTGTATTAGGTGCCAATCTTCAAGGGCTTGTACTGATGGGACTCTATCTGTTAGGGTTTGCCATGGCCATCATCGCAGCCCAGATCATGAACAAATTACTTAAACTACCACACGCTAACACCTTTGTGGTAGAAATGCCGAACTACCGACTCCCTTTGTTGCGCAATGTATTGATAACGGTCTATGATAAAACAAAATCTTTTGTTCTTGAAGCTGGGAAAATCATTTTGGCTATCTCTGTATTGTTATGGGTAATGGCTTCTAACGGGCCTGGTGAAAACTTTAAAGAGGCAGAAAAAATCGTTGTAGAATCTACCCAACTCACAGGCGATGCTCTAGAACAAAAAGTAGTAGCACACAAGCTCGAAAATTCTTATTTAGGGTTGGTTGGTAAAGCCATCGAGCCTGCCATCAGACCTCTGGGCTACGATTGGAAAATTGGCATCGCACTGGTCAGTTCGTTTGCTGCTCGCGAGGTATTTGTAGGAACCCTGGCAACAATTTATAACGTGGGTAGTGACGAAGAAGACACCATCAAAAACCGTATGGCTGCCGAAGTAAAACCCAATGGGAAACCCACCTTTGATCTGCCTACAGGCATGTCTCTTATGATGTTCTATGCCTTTGCTATGCAATGTATGAGTACCTTGGCCATAGTGCGCAAAGAAACCAACAGTTGGAAGTGGCCTGCGATACAGTTGGTGTCCATGACAGCCATCGCCTATATTGCAGCCTTTGTTACCTATCAAATCTTCTTGTATTTTTAACCTATGAACACCCTACTCACTGTCTTGGCTGTCCTTGCATCTATCGCTTATTTGGTGCGAAAGTTCTGGCCCCGTAAAAAAAAATCAGGCTGTGGCACTTCCGACTGTGGATGTCATTAAAACAAACACTAATCTTCGATTACCAACTTTTTAACATTTTTTTCGTCAATCTTTAACAAATAAACCCCCGAATTAAGTCCATGGATATCTATTGCAGCTTGCTGATCTGCGTCAAAATTACCTGAAAGTACCTCTTGCCCTACCAAATTATAGATTTTATACTCCTGAACCGAACCCTCAACAACAACCCGCGTTTTGGCCGGATTGGGATAGATAACGGTTTGAGGTAGCAAAGCCTTATCGGAGTTTAGGGTAAACTCTTCAGGGAGTTCATAAGCAAAAACATACCCCTTTTCGGCAATGTCATTATTGGCACCTACATAAAGAACATTTTCTTGAAGATTAATCTGATTAAGAAAAAAATTCTCTTCAGAATCAAAAGGCCCTTCCTCTCCGTCCGAAAAGGTTATTAACGTTTCTATGGACGGTTGGTCTTCAGTTAGGTTTATTGTATATACTTCATCGTTAGTATCCTCAGTAAAAAACAAATGATTCCCATTGGTAATCAAGTTGTCATAAAATAAATCGGTTGTCAAAGAAATCACCGTTTCTTGTGGGGTGCTATCTTCTAGAGCTGTTTTAAGTATAATAAGGTTTTGGGCTGCGTGTTGATCTTCAAAAATTTCTATGGTGTAGAGAAAGCCATTGTGAATGGTATATGATAAAAGATCATCATTTGTGGCAGTATATACCGTTTCAATGGTTTCACCGGGGTCAACTGCAGAAAGGTTCATTTTTTTAATAACTTCTTGATCAGAATCAAATTCATTCTCAACGGTATCGCTGTAAAACAATGTATCTCCTTCAATAAAAAGGTCAGATACATTCGAAGAGTTTATGTTTTCTTTGGCAGTTATATCAACAAGTGCGGGAGATGTCTCGTCAACATCTATTCGGACAATTCTATGAAGCAGATTGTGGTTTTCATTATCCGGTGAAGCTCCAACTCTAGCATATAAGTACTCGCCATAAAATATATATTCAAAAATCTCTTCTCCTTCAGAAATACCATTGCCATTGACTCCAGTATATTCATCTATATAGACCACAACGGGAAAGGGAGGATTTCCACTAAGGTCTGCGGTATAAGAGATACGGTTTGCGGAGATGTACATGGTGGCATCATCGTCGATGGTAAAACCAAACAAAAAACCTCCTTTGGAGGTATCCGTTACTTCATCATATGTAGAGGTGTAATTAACAATCGCTTCCGAAAGCTGTATGGTAGTTTGTGCATTAAGGGTGCACACAAAAACAGAAACTAAGAGAAAATAAAAACGTAGCATAGGTTAAGTTTTATGCCCAGCTGTTTTGAGGCTGAACAATTACTATTTGGGGAAAAAGTGAAAGTCAAAAATCAGATTTGGGCGGTTATACAGTACGAATATAGTATTTTTAACCCAAAGCCACATCCAAAATCATCATCACAATAAACCCACCTATAAAGCCCAAGGTGGCAATGTCTGTGTATTTGTCTTGTTGGGTTTCGGGGATTACCTCTTCGACTACCACAAAAATCATGGCACCGGCTGCGAAAGCCAAGGCATAAGGCAATATGGGCGTAAAGAAGGTTACTGCCAAGGCACCGATCACACCGGCAATCGGTTCAACAATAGCAGAAGCCTGCCCATAAAAAAAGCTTTTTCTTCTACTAAGGCCTTGTCTTCGCATGGGCATAGAAACCGCAATTCCCTCTGGAAAATTCTGAATACCAATTCCCATCGCTAAGACCACAGCTCCCGCAATAGAAGCTTCGGGTATACCAGCAGCCACGCCGCCAAACAAAACACCCACGGCCAACCCCTCTGGAATGTTGTGTAAGGTGATCGCCAATACCAATAATGTGGTTCGATGCCAAGGTGTTTTGATGCCTTCCGATTCTTTAAAATTGATATGAATATGAGGTAAAACCTTATCCATCCCAAAAATAAATAGGGCACCAAGGGCAAATCCTATGGCCGCTGGGATGACTTTCACAAATCCTTCACCTGGACTCATTTCAATCCCCGGAGCCAGCAAGCTCCAAAAACTGGCCGCGACCATCACACCCCCTGTAAAACCCAACATACCGTCCAAAAAGGCACGGTTCATGGTCTTAAAGAAAAAAACAAAAGAGGCCCCTAAGGCGGTCAACCCCCATGTGAATAAGGTTGCATACAAAGCACCTAAAACAGGAGGGGTTTGTTCAAAAAATTGAAGAATTTGGTCAAACATGTTATAAAAGATTTACGTAAATGTTTTGTGCGATTTTACTCGATATCATCAAGGTCGATGTCTCTGTTTGGAGGTGTAAGGAGCCATCAAAGTGTTCATGGTAAAGTACCGTTAGGCGGGTCCCTAATCCTATGTTCCGCTTGTCTAAGTACTGCAAAAATTCAGATGAGTTGTCTTTGACACCCACACAAACTCCTGGTTGATTCACTTTCATGTCAACCAACAGTTTTTTGTTTGAGGTTTTCATATATCCCGCCCTGTTGGGAATGGGATCTCCATGGGGATCTCTAGTCGGAAAATCCAAAAATCTATCCAATTCGTTGATCAACTTGTCTGATTGAATATGCTCTAATTGTTCAGCTACCTGATGTACCTCATCCCAATTAAAGTTTAAATGCTCTACTAAAAAAGACTCCCATAAGCGGTGTTTGCGAATCACTTGCAATGCTGCTTTGTTGCCAGCTTCGGAAAGGGTTACTCCTTTATATTTCTGATACTCTAGCAACCCCTCTTCGTCTAATTTCTGAACCATGTCAGTAACCGAAGATGGTTTAGCGCCCACTTTTTTGGAAATGGCCGTCGTAGGCACAGACCCTTTTGTTTGCTGAGACGCATGGAAAATGGCCTTTAGATAGTTCTCTTTTGAGAGGCTATGACTCATGCAGCAAAGATATAAATTTTTAGACAAGTCTAAAAAATAAAATTAGATTTGGCTAAAGATTTTTGCCTGTTTGAATTTTGTATGTTTGTCAGTAAGCAACGAGCGTGTGAAACAATTCGATTACATCATAGCCGGTGGGGGTGCATCGGGATTACAATTGGCCTACAGGCTGGTACAACACCCTGATTTGAGCAAAAAATCGATTTTGGTTTTGGAAAAAGATTCCAGCAAAAAAAACGATCGAACTTGGTGCTATTGGGAAAAAAATCAAGGAGAGTGGGATGAATTGTTACATGCTCATTGGAACTCCGTTCAGTTCAAAAGTCCTACACATCAACAAAAGATAGACCTAAGGTCCTTGTCCTATAAAATGATTCGAAGTGCTTCGTGGTACGATTTGATTTATAGAGCTTTACGAAATCACTCCAATTGTCAAATCAAACATCAGTCTGTCGAGCATTTTGAAGAAAATAATGATGGAGTTGTTGTCACTACTTCTGAAGGTCAGTATGTTGGACAGATGTTATTCAACAGCATTTTAGACTGGGATCAAATGACCCGTCAAAAAAAATACCCCGTCTTGCAACAACACTTTTTAGGTTGGTTTATAAAGACCCAAAAGCCCGTATTTGATGCACACACAGCTACCTTTATGGACTTCGACATTCCTCAAAAAAAGAACACAAGGTTTATGTATGTATTGCCCACAAGTACTACAGAAGCTTTGATAGAATATACTTTGTTTTCAAAAGAACTCTTGTCGAAAGAAGAATACGAAGGAGCACTAAAAGCCTATTTAGACAAAAAAAACATTGCTGATTATGAGATTCTCGAAGAAGAATTCGGTCGCATCCCAATGACCTGTTACCCTTTTGCTCGAAACAACACCAAGCGGGTGCTTCATATTGGCTCTGCAGGTGGATGGACCAAAGCAAGTACGGGCTTTACTTTTAAAAACATTGGTAAAAAAACAAAGGCACTGGTTGCACACTTGGCTGCGAATAAGCCTTTGACGGCTTTTGACAGAAAGAATCGATTTTGGTATTACGATTTGCTTTTTTTAGATGTACTTGCGGCTCACAATTCAAGAGGTTCGACACTCTTTTCTAGGATGTTTCAAAGAAACAAACCTCAAACAATTTTTAGTTTTTTAGATGATAAAAGCAGCTTGATCCAGGAGTTTAACATCATGCGATCTTTTCCGACCATGCTTTTTGTTAGACAACTCTGGAAGCGACTATTGCGTTCGATGCATTAAATCTCTAGCAAAAGCTTTCATGTGCTGATATGCTTGGGATTCAAGCTGGGTTTGGTCTAGGCTATTCATTGCTTTTTGAGTAAATAAAGCAACCTGTTGCTGTGTTTTTTTATCAGCAGATGTCTGTACATACAGCGTTTTTACTTTTTCGATTTTCTTTGCCTCATCAGCTGGATTTTGACTCATTAAATCCAACAGTTCCACACGTTGTTCTGGGGTTGCGTATTGTAGTGCTAAGTGGTACAAAATCGTTTTTTTGTTTTCTACAATGTCACCCCCTACTTTCTTACCAAAAGTTTTGGGGTCTCCAAATGCATCCAAATAATCATCCTGCAACTGAAAAGCCATCCCCAAATGCACTCCAAAATCATATAAGTGTTGAGCAGTTTGATCAGAACCTCCCCCGGCCAAAGCGCCCATTTGTAGTGAACAACCCAGTAGAACAGCTGTCTTCAGACGTATCATCTCTAGATAATCGTCCATGACAACCTCTGTCTGTAGTTCGAAATCCATGTCCATCTGTTGTCCGATACAAACCTCCAAGGCGGTTTGACTAAAGAGTTGTGTCAATGACTGAAATAGATCCTTGTTATAGTGGTTGAGCTGTTGGTATGAAATGACTAAAAGTGCGTCCCCTGATAAAATGCCTGTATTGGAGTCCCATTTTTTATGAACAGTGGCTTGACCACGTCTTAGATCGGCTGCGTCCATGATGTCATCGTGAATCAATGAAAAGTTGTGAAACAACTCAACAGAAGTCGCTGCGGCTAATGCATCTTGAGCAGAACCTCCGCAAGCCTCCGATGCCATCAATGACAGCACGGGGCGCATACGTTTGCCCCCCAATTTCAGTATGTAACGAATCGGCTCGAATAACCGTTCGGGTTGCTCAGGCAATGAAAGGGATTCTAAATGTGCAGAAAAAAGTTTTTGATAATCCCCAATACTGTGCATAAAAATGATTTTTTGTAAAGGTACAACACCTAAAAAAATTAACATATGTTACCTTTTTGTAAACTCAGGAAACTTTTTTTGTTTTTAAAGTTTCCGGATTGTATATTTGTGGTGCTATGGAAAAGAAAGATTTAGAAAAATCTATCGTTGTTGTTGCTACAGAACTGTTTCTCTCTTTGGGATTCAAAAGCGTTACCATGGACGACATTGCTGTCGAAATGGGCATTTCCAAAAAAACGATTTACAATTTTTTTGAAAACAAAGAGCAGTTGGTTAAAAAAGCTGTTTTTAATCTTTACGATGCTATTACATCGGGTATAGAGAGCATCAGAAATCAATCTGAGAATCCAATTACAGAGTTGTTTGAGGTCAAAATGTTCTTGATGCAACAACTTAAAGGAGAAAAAGCATCACCCCAATACCAATTGCAAAAATATTATCCCAGCATCTTTAAAGAGCTTCAAAAAAAACAGTTTGATTTTATAACCATAACGGTTGTAAAAAGTCTTCAGAAAGGTGTGGAGATGGGGTTGTTTCGGCCCGACATGAACATCGATTTTATTGCTCGTATGTATTTTAATGGGATGACAGCCATTAAAAATGTGGAATTGTTTCCTAAAAATATATATGCTCCAGAAAAACTGATGGAACACTACCTAGACTATCACCTTCGAGCCATTGTAACTGAAAAAGGAAAACTATTATTAAACCCATTCTTAAAAACCGCTTATGCTTAGATTTAAATTCCTATCTATGGGCTTCTTGCTTTTGACAGCTGTTTTGTGGAGTCAGCAGCCCATAAGTCTTGATCAAGCCTTACAAACAGCCTTGACCAACAACCGCAACACACAAAATGCGAGCCGTGATGTAGAAATGGCGCACAAACAACGTTGGGAAACCATTGCCACAGGACTGCCGCAAATCAGCGCCTCCGCAGGCTACAACAAAGCCATTGAACAACCCACATCTCTAATTCCTGCTGAATTTTTTGGAGGAAATGCTGGGGAGTTTGCTGAAATTCAATTTGGCACCGAACAAAGTGTCGATGCACAAGCTAGAGTCGACCAATTGATTTTTGATGGTTCTTACCTTGTAGGATTACAGGCCTCCAAAATCTTTTTGACCATTTCCAAACAAGCTAAAATCAAAACCGATTTGGAAGTTCGTCGTGTGGTGACAGACGCTTTCGTGAACATGTTATTGGCTATGGAGCAAGTTGAAATCCTATCAAAAAATGTGGCCAATGTCGAAAAAACCTTGTCAGAAACCGAAAAAATAGCCAAAAACGGCCTAATCGAAGAAGAGTTGGTACAACAACTGCGTATTACGCTATCGTCTTTGAAGAGCTCTTTGGATTACAGCCAACGCATGGTGCCTGTCACTAAGAAAATGCTCAACCTAGTTATGGGTTTACCCCTTTCTAGTCCAGTGGTTCCTTCTGACACTTTATTGAGCTTATGT
>Ga0208880_1000014_pt1 | contig 34158 bp, 30 predicted proteins | sample Knorr_S23_td_Sur_FD_185606 | JGI IMG/M metagenome (GOLD analysis project Ga0208880, IMG submission 185606) | Marine microbial communities from Southern Atlantic Ocean transect - Knorr_S23_td_SurfaceB_ad_5m_LV_B (SPAdes) (version 2) | ecosystem: Environmental > Aquatic > Marine > Oceanic | place...
ATTTTCCAACGATGTACCTTATGTCATTTATGGATATGCTGGGGTTCCTTCTGGCAAAACAGCTGTTTTTGAAGCAGGAGCCAGAGTTCATTTTCATGAAAATTCAGGTTTGATTGCCGCTCCAGAAAGCAGTGTTCATGTTTTAGGCACCCCTAGTGTTGATGCAGAATTGATGGAAAATGAGGTCATTTTTGAAGGTGATCGACTAGAACCCTTTTTCGAAAATATTCCTGGTCAATGGGGGACATTGTGGCTTACTCAGGGCAGCACGAATCATATTTTTAGACATGCTACTATCAAAAATGCGACAGTAGGTATATTACTAATAGAAGATCACAATAATGGAGGAGATCAGCCTACCCTATTGTTAGAACAAACTCAAATACATAACAGCAGCTCGGTGGGGCTATGGGGCATAACCGCACATATCGAGGCAAAGAATTCCATATTTGGAAATGCCGGGAACCTTTCCTTTTATGGAAACTATGGAGGGCAATACGATTTTACACATTGCACTTTTGCCAATTATTGGAATCGCAGTTTCCGAAATACTCCCGCTGTTGCTCTCGATGACTTTATCCCGATATCAGAAACAGAAATTTTAGTCGAGCCTCTAGAGAAAGCCAATTTTAACAATTGCATTATAGACGGCAATCAAAGAGTTGAATTCTTAGTCATTCAAGAAGGAGAAACTCCTCTAAACTTCACACTCAATCACACAAGCATTCGTTTCGATACCGTGGATCAAAGTATTCTCTCAAATGCCTACTTCGATTTTGAGGATAGCACTTACTACAATACAGTGTTTCAAAATATCAAAACATCTTTTAAGAATCCTCAACAAAATGATTTTCGACCCACTCAAGAAAGTGAGGTCATCAACAAAGGAGATAAAACTATTGCTGAATTGGTATCTGCTGATATCACAGGAGTAAACCGTGTTGAATCACCCGACTTGGGTGCCTACCAGCATCAAGTTTTTGAAGAAGATTAATCTACAAATAAGGGTCGATGTGCCATCATCTGGTGAACACGTTCTGCTACAGACGCAATAACTTCTTCATCAGTATGATTTTGAATAACTTCATCAATAAGTGCTACAATGGGCTCCATGTCAGATTCAACCAGGCCTCGAGTAGTAATAGCAGCGGTTCCAAAACGAATCCCTGAAGTGACAAAAGGAGACTTGTCATCAAAAGGCACCATATTTTTGTTTGCAGTAATATCTGCTTTCACCAAAGCTTGTTCTGCTTCTTTACCAGTGATGTTTTTGTTTCGTAAATCGAGTAACATCATATGATTGTCCGTACCACCAGAGATGATGTGATAATCACGAGCCACCAAGGCATCGGCCATGGCCTGAGCATTGTTTCGAACTTGAACAATGTAGTGCATGTATTCGTCTGATAAGGCTTCTCCAAAAGCAACTGCTTTGGCTGCAATCACATGTTCTAAAGGACCTCCTTGATTTCCAGGAAAAACAGCAGCATCTAACAAAGATGACATCATACGTTTTTTACCATTTTTCAAAGTAATCCCAAATGGGTTTTCAAAATCTTTACCCATAAGAATCAAACCACCTCTTGGACCACGTAAGGTTTTGTGGGTTGTGGTTGTAAGCACATGGCAGTGTGGAACGGGGTCATTTAGAACACCTTTAGCGATTAAACCTGAGGGGTGCGAAATATCTGCAAGTAGAAAGGCCCCAACAGAGTCTGCAATTTCACGAAAACGCTTAAAATCGATGTCTCTAGAGTAGGCAGAGGCGCCTGCAATAATCATTTGAGGGCGCTCACGTTCAGCGATTTCGGCAATGTTATCATAATTCAATCGACCTGTCTCTTTTTCAACCCCATAAAACACTGGATTGTAGAGTCGTCCGGAAAAATTCACAGGTGAACCGTGGGTTAGATGCCCTCCATGTGACAGATCAAACCCCATGATTTTATCACCAGGTTTTAAAAACGCATGGTAAACAGCGGTATTTGCTTGTGAACCTGAGTGTGGTTGGACGTTTGCATATTCAGCACCAAACAAGGCTTTGGCTCGATCGATTGCTAGTTGTTCAACTTCATCTACGACCTCGCAACCTCCGTAATATCTTTTTCCAGGATAACCTTCGGCATACTTATTGGTCAAAACAGAACCCGTAGCTTCCATTACTTGGGCACTGGTGAAGTTTTCTGAAGCAATCAATTCAATACCTCCTAATTGGCGTTGGTGCTCGGCTTCAATAAGTTCAAACAGTTGATGATCTCGTTCTATAGACATAGCTTATTTATTCAAACCGCAAATGTATGTATAGATGGATGTCTATGCAACGAAATTCAACAGAATACGTGAAAGTTTTTAAGAACATAATCAACAAAATTTAAACAAAAAAATGCCGAAAAGTCAGTACAACAAGCGTTTCACTACGTCAATATGTCATTTTATGGGTTTGGTATTAAAATTGTCATAGGCTAAAAAAAACTAAAATATGAACCCCAACACACTAACCACCAAAACGCAAGCAGTCATACAAGAGGCTCAGATGCTGGCACAACAAGCCAGCCATGCGCAAATAGACAACGACCATCTACTAAAAGTCTTAGTGGATGTAGATTCTTTGCAGTATATATTTAAAAAATTAGGTGTTAACTTACCCCTACTCAAGCAAACGGCTGAAAAAAATTTGGCTTCAAAACCCAGCGTTCAAGGAGGGCAGTTAAGTCTTTCACCCCAAACCAATAGAGTATTTGCAGACGCATGGTCTGAAGCCCAAAAAATGAAAGATGAGTTTATCGCTGTGGAACACCTACTATTAGCATTGGTTAAAAACAAATCAACAGCCTCCCAAATACTAAAAGATCAGGGGGTTAATGAAAAAGAACTTATCAGCGCCATTGAAGAGATGCGTCAGGGTGCTAGAGTAACATCTGCTTCAGCAGAAGAAAGTTACCAAGCACTTGAAAAATATGCTCGAAATCTGAATCAAATGGCTCAAGACGGGAAACTGGACCCTGTGATTGGTCGCGATGATGAAATACGGCGTATTTTACAGATTTTAACCCGTCGTACCAAAAACAACCCCATACTGGTTGGTGAGCCTGGAACGGGTAAAACTGCTATTGCGGAAGGCCTAGCTCATCGAATAATCGCAGGAGATGTACCTGAGAATTTAAAAGACAAACATGTGTTTGCTCTCGATATGGGAGCATTGATTGCGGGTGCCAAATACAAAGGAGAATTTGAAGAACGTCTTAAAAGTGTTGTTAAAGAAGTGACTCAAAGTTCTGGGAACATTGTGTTGTTTATTGATGAAATTCACACACTTGTAGGTGCAGGCGGAGGTGAAGGCGCTATGGATGCCGCTAATATTCTAAAACCCGCTTTGGCTAGGGGTGAATTACGAGCTGTAGGGGCGACTACACTTGATGAGTATCAAAAGTATTTTGAAAAAGACAAAGCTCTCGAACGAAGGTTTCAAAAAGTAATGGTTGATGAACCAGACACAGAAAGTGCCATCTCAATTCTGAGAGGCATCAAAGAAAAATACGAGAACCATCATAAGGTCTTGATAAAGGATGAAGCCATTATCGGGGCAGTCAAACTATCTCAACGCTACATCACCAACCGTTTTTTGCCAGATAAGGCCATTGATTTGATTGATGAATCTGCATCTAAATTGCGTATGGAAATCAACTCGAAGCCAGAGGAATTGGACACGCTCGATCGAAAAATTATGCAGTTAGAAATTGAGATTGAAGCCATAAAACGAGAAAATGACAAACAAAAACTCAAAGCACTTAACAGTGAATTGGGCAATCTTAAAGAAGAAAGATCTGTACTTTATGGGCAGTGGAATGCTGAGCGTGAGCTGATTGAGGCAATACAAAACCACAAAACTGAAATAGAGGAATTACGTCTCGAAGCTGATCGAGCAGAGCGTGAAGGCAACTATGCCCAAGTAGCCGAAATTCGATATGGCAAAATCAAAGACCTTCAACAACATTTATCAAATGAACAAGCCCAACTAGCCAAACAACAAGATGCCTTAGTCAAGGAAGAGGTTACTTATGATGACATTGCCGAAGTAGTAGCGAAATGGACGGGGATACCAGTCAGCAAAATGCTACAATCTGATCGTGAAAGATTGATGCAATTAGAAGAAGAACTTCATAAACGCATTGTCGGACAAGAGGAGGCAATTGTTGCTGTGAGTGATGCGGTTCGACGCAGCCGTGCGGGCCTGCAAGACCCAAACAAACCAGTAGGAAGTTTTTTATTTCTAGGAATGACAGGTGTTGGAAAAACCGAATTGGCAAAGGCTTTAGCCGAATTGCTATTTGATGACGAAAACTCAATGACACGTATTGACATGAGTGAATATCAAGTGCGACATGCTGTAAGCAGACTGGTCGGTGCACCTCCAGGATATGTAGGTTATGATGAAGGAGGACAACTTACAGAGGCGGTTCGCAGAAAACCCTATGCAGTCATTTTATTGGATGAAATAGAAAAAGCTCATCCAGATGCGTTTAATGTTTTACTTCAAGTTTTGGATGAAGGTAGACTGACCGACAACAAAGGAAGAGTTGCTGATTTTAAAAACAGCATCATCATCATGACAAGTAATTTAGGCAGTGAATCGATTCAAGAGATATACACCAATGAATCCGACATGGATCAGGCATCTGTATTGGCCAAAGATGCGGTTTTGGACATCCTTCGTAAAAATGTACGACCCGAATTTATCAATCGTATAGATGACATTGTTTTATTTAGCCCATTAACCAAAGAGGATATTGTTTCCATAGTCCAGTTGCAAATCAATTTGCTAAATAAGCGATTGAAAGATCAAAACATAAACATCGAGGTTACTAATGAAGCGCTACAATTGCTAGCCGAAAAAGGATTTGATCCTCAATATGGTGCTAGGCCTGTTAAGAGGGTGGTTCAAAGCATGGTGCTCAATGAACTAGCAAAACGATTGCTTGCAGCAGATATAGATAAAGAAAAAACCATATTATTAGATGCATTCGACCATAAATTGGTATTTCGCAATGCCTAACAGGATTGTTGCTACCTTTGCAACATGCAAAAGCAGGTCAATATTAAAAACAAACGTGCGCGGTTCGAGTATGAAATACTCGATCAATACATCGCTGGATTGGTATTGACTGGTACTGAAATCAAGTCGATTCGTGTAGGAAAAGCTTCGATAGGAGAAAGTTTTTGTGAGTTTAATGATCGGGGTGAATTATTCGTTATCAATATGTATGTGGACGAGTACAGTCATGGAGGTTATGTCAATCACCGAACTCGAGGAGATCGAAAACTCTTGCTCAACAAACGAGAATTGCGAAAACTCCATAAAGAAGTTAAGAACGTAGGCTTGACCATTGTCCCTCTAAACCTCTTTATTAGCGATAAAGGATACGCCAAACTCCGGATCGCATTGGCCAAAGGAAAAAAAATACACGATAAAAGAGAAACGCTAAAGGATCGAGACAACAAAAGACAATTGGATCGAGTGAAGAAACATTTTTCAAACAAATAATACACGATTTTCTTTCTCTACTCTTAGATTATTTATTTCTTGTTTTATTGAAATAATTTTATATTTGATTTCACCCAATCTTAATCACCATGAACCACCTCATTGTCTATTCACATTTTGATTCTAACAGTTATTCAAACCATCTTAAGAAAAAGTTGATTGAAGAAGGAAATACCCTCCAAGAGGATGTCCAAATTATTGATTTATATAGAGACGGATTCAATCCCATATTAGCAGGTGATACAGTGGTTACACACACCATCAAAAAATATCAAAACCAACTTTCTTGGGCCGATCACTACAGCTTTATTTTTCCCTTGTGGTGGGGCCAAATGCCTGCGATTTTAAAGGGATTTTTTGATCGGGTTTTCACGCCTGGTTTTGCTTTTACCGATTGGACAGATTATGCAGAGGGCTTGTTAAGTCAAAAAACAGCGTCCTTATATATTTCTACAGGTTATTCAAATTCATATTACGAATCTAATGGTATTCACGATGCGCTGCGTTGTATACTCAAAAAAGGAGTTTTTGGTCAATGCGGTATTGATGCTAAAGTGATGTTTTTTGGAAATGTGGGTAAGAACACAGAAACCATTAAATAAAAAAAATTAAACCCCTGCCCTATTTAGTTTCTGTTCTCAAGCATAGGTACAAACCGAAAGGAACCGTGTTTTTGTTTTTCGAATTTTTGGGTAGAAGTTCTTACAAACAACAACATTTCTTGAGTTTCTACCCCAACAGGAATCACAAGTCTGCCGCCAATAGCGAGTTGACTTAGTAAAGCTTTAGGAACTTCACTAGCGCCTGCGGTGACTAAAATTCTGTCATAGGGAGCATTGTCTGGCAAGCCTTTGTAACCATCTCCAAAAACGATTTTTTTTGGGCTGTAATTGAGTTTGCTCAATTGTTTGAGGCTGTAACGATAGAGCGAGTGCTGACGCTCAATGGTGTATACTTCAGCGCCCAAAAGGGTCAATACAGCTGTTTGATAACCCGATCCCGTGCCAATTTCTAAAATACGATGTCCGGGATTCACTGCTAAAAGCTGGGTTTGAAAAGCAACTGTATAAGGTTGAGAAATGGTTTGACCAGCCGCAATTGGGAACGCCTTGTCTTCATAGGCATGAGAGACAAAACTGCTATCCATAAAGAGATGCCTGGGGATTTGACCAATGGCTTCCAACACACGCTTATCTGTAATTCCCTTGTTGTGTAAGCTGTCAACCAAGCGTTTGCGCATACCTTGATGTTTGGTACTATCTAACATATGGTTAAAAATACTGGAGTTTGTCTATATTTCACAATAAAATAACAAGAAACCTATTACATTTGTTTCATGTCTAATCAAATCAAAATTGGTGTTCTAGGAGCTGGACACTTAGGTAAAATACATTTAAGAATACTACAGTCATCCGAACGCTTTGAACTTGTGGGTTTTTATGATCAAAATCAAGAGATAGCCAAAGCCGTTGAAAAAGAATTTGGCTATAAAGCATTTTCTGATTTAGAATCGCTTATAAAAGAAGTTGATGTTGTCGACGTTGTCACCCCTACCCTAACTCATTCTGAGATGGCTACCAAAGCTCTGAACAATGGGAAACATGTTTTTATTGAAAAACCCATTACAAACACCATAGACGAAGCAAATGCACTTGTGAGTTTGGCTAATAAAAATCAACTTTTGGGAATGGTTGGACATGTCGAAAGGTTTAATCCTGCTTTTTTAGCAGCACAAGATGCAATCACAAACCCAAAATTTATAGAAACCCACCGATTGGCCGAGTTTAATCCAAGAGGTACTGATGTTTCTGTAGTCTTAGATTTGATGATACACGATATTGATGTAGTGTTAAGTGTGGTTGATTCAGCTGTCAAGGAAGTTCATGCGAGTGGTGTCTCTGTTATCAGTCAAACTCCTGACATAGCCAACGCCCGTATTGTTTTCGAAAATGGTTGTGTAGCCAATCTAACAGCAAGCCGAATCTCAATGAAGAACATGCGTAAGTCTCGATTTTTTCAAAAAGATGCTTATGTTTCTGTAGACTTTTTAGACAAAAAAGTCGAAGTCGTTCAAATGCATGACGCACCTGACAAACCAATTGATTTTGCCATGATTCTACAAAATGCTGAAGGAAAAAAGAAACAAATAATTTTTAATAACCCAACTGTAGATCAAGGCAATGCAATTCAAATGGAATTAGAACATTTTGCTGATGCTATTGAGCAACAGTTTACTCCTAATATATCTCTACTAAATGGCACCGAAGCCTTAAAGGTTGCTCATGCCATTCTAAATTGTTTTTGACCCCTATGCTTAACCTACACCCCTTTCACGCCCTTAGACCCCAACCTCAACACTTTAAAAAATGGATTCATAGAAATATTAAAAATGAATTCAATAGGGACGAAAACCCTTTCAATTTTTATAACCTCATCAATCCCAGCGATAAAAAACATCAACAAATTCGCGAGAGAATTAGTTCGTATGTGAAACAGAAAATGTTGGTAAATGATTTGACTCCTAGTTTATATTGTTATAGAAGCAAACACAACAACGATGTCTTTGAAGGCGTTATTGGACTGTTGGACACAAAGCTCATTACCAATGGTCTAATTGTACCTCACGAGGGCGTAGTAAACACCCGAGTTTCTATGTTCAAGAACTATCTAAAGGAAGTTTTGATCAATACCGAACCCATATTATTAAGTCATGAGAACAATGATGGTATTAATGAGCTAAAAAATAGGCTTTTTCGAAGCGAGCCTTTTGCCGAATTTGAAATGAATGACACCATACATTCCATTTGGAGAATAGAGCACCCTACATTGATTAATCAATTCAGTAGAGCTTTTAACAATATAAAATCTTTACTCTTGATCGATGGCCATCATCGTTGCTACTCTTCATTAAAACTTTCTAGTAAAATACCTAAATACAGTAAAATGCTGGTTTGTTTGGTTAGTGAGGATCAACTTAAAATAGATTCTTTTTGCAGGTTATTTACAGATTTAAACAAGCATCGTCCAGATCATTTTTTGGCTCAATTATCATCATCTTTCAATGTTACTAGATTAACTACTTATCAAAAGCCTCATAACTTAAAATCTTTTAGCATGTATTTAGAAAATTCATGGTATAAGCTCTATTATAAATCAAGTGCAGATGACAGTAAAAAGACTTTGGAACGCCTTCCTACACAGATGATCTATAAACATCTTGCAAAGCCTTTGTTGGGAATCCATGACTTACAGAAAGATGCTCGTATCAGTTACCAATACCACAAAGACAATAAAAAAGGAATTGAGCAAGCTGTAGATTCTAAAAAATTCAAATTCGGAATTGAACATTTTCCAATATCTTTAGACCTAGTTAAGCGATGCCTTTCAGAGGGAGCTTTACTTCCCCCAAAAAGTACTTATGTGTTTCCTAAACTGTTGAATGGTTTGTTAATATATGATTTCAAAAACGAATGATTGCTGAGAACCTCAACGCATTTCTATCTGCTCTGCCCGATCAAGTTACACTGGTCGCTGTTTCAAAAACCAAACCCATAGAAGCTTTAAAAGAAGCTTATGAAGCAGGACAATTAGATTTTGGTGAAAACAAAGTACAAGATATGTGTATAAAGGCTGAAGCGTTGCCCAAAGACATTCGTTGGCACATGATTGGGCACCTTCAGCGAAATAAGGTTAAATACATTGCACCATTTGTGGGGCTAATTCACAGTGTTGACAGCTTACGCCTACTTAGAGAAATCAATAAACAAGCCGGTAAAAACAATCGCATCATAGATTGCTTACTTCAAATTCGTATTGCAGATGAGAGTACGAAATTTGGAATGAATTTTGATGAAGCAATCCTGATCATTGAAAACGAAAAATTGACAAATGTTTCTATCAAAGGATTGATGGGAATGGCCAGCTTTACTGAAAACAGAAATCAAATTCGAGATGAGTTTGCTAGACTACATAAATTCTATCAAGAGCATAGATCAACTGAAGGATGGGACACACTCTCTATGGGAATGAGTGGGGATTATCAGCTGGCTATTGATTCAGGAAGCAATATGATTCGTGTGGGCAGTCGTATCTTTGGGGCTAGAAATTAAGTTCGAATGTACGCGATTGTAGACGTAGAAACTACGGGTGGTAAATATGAAGAAGAAGGGATCACTGAAATCGCTATTTACCAATACGACGGAAATCGTATTACAGATCAGTTTATAAGTTTAATTAATCCAGAGCGTCCCATTCAGCCTTTTGTGGCCAACCTAACAGGCATCAATGAAAAGATGTTGCGCAATGCCCCTAAATTCTATGAAGTAGCAAAGAGAATTGTAGAAATAACCACCAATTGTGTATTGGTTGCTCACAATGCTTCTTTTGATTATCGTATGTTAAGAACGGAATTTGATCGTCTGGGATTTGATTTCGACAGAGAGACATTGTGTACCGTAGAGCTGTCTAAAAAACTTCTTCCTGACATTGAGTCCTATAAATTGGGGCGATTGGTTCGAAGTCTTGGCATCCCATTAAGTGATCGACATCGAGCAGCTGGAGATGCACGAGCTACGGTAGAACTGCTTAAACTGTTGTTAAACAAAGATGGGGAGAAAGAAATCGTGATCAAGCAAATCAAATCAATAGCTTCTCAAAAAAAACCAAAACACCTTTTACAACTTATTGAAAAAACACCCTCTAAACTAGGCGTTTATTACTTGCACAATCAAAAGGGAGACATCATTTATATTGGTAAAAGTAATAACATGCGAAAAAGAGTGAGTCAGCACTTTGGAGGAAAAGGAAGAAAAGCGCTTAAAATTCAAATAGAGACCATTTCAATAAGTACTGATGAAACAGGCAGTGAATTATTGGCGTTGTTAAAAGAATTAGACGAAATCAGGCTACACAAGCCCAAACACAACAAAATGTTTAAAAATCAAATGGTACGCTTTGGTTTGGCTTCTGGGGTTAGTCAAGAAGGTTATCGATTTTTTCGATTGGAACATCTACATGAAGAAGGGGTTTATGTCACAACATTTAAAAACCTTAACAGTGCGCGTAAATTGTTGTTTCACTATGCTAAAAAATTTGATTTATGCCTGAAATACCTTAGTATGGACAAAAAAGAGGGGCCATGTATTCATTATTCTGAACAGAACTGTAAAGGAGCTTGTGTAGGTAAAGAAACTACTGAACAATACAACCTAAAAGCGGAAAAAATGATAGAACATCTAGGATTTCCGTACAAAAATATGGTGATCGTCGATAAAGGTCGAACTCCTGAGGAGCAAAGTGTGGTGCTGATAGAAGATGGTAAGGTTGCCGGGTTTGGATACGTGAGGCTTAACCATCAAATCACCCATCTAGATGTTTTAAAAAACCTAATCTACCCCCTTCCTGATAGTAGAGAAGTTCGTTATCTAATTCAAGGGCATCTGCGAAAAAACAAAACCACTAGAATTATTAACCTGAGCTAATTCATAATTTTTATTTTTATCTCATAAACAAGGCTTAAGAAAAAAATTTCGATATTAAATAATTATATCAAACAAGCTGAAAATGAAATTTTACCATTATTTCTTCATGTGGTTTGGTTTAATTTAAGTAATGATTTTACATTATATGACCAAAAAAACACTCATTACGCTATCTGGTCCCACAGCAAGTGGAAAAACAAGCATGGCTATTCGGTTGGCCAATCTGCTCAATGCTGAAATTTTCTCTTGCGATTCAAGACAGTTTTATAAAGAAATGACCATTGGGACAGCGGTCCCCGAGAAAGAAGAATTAGAACAAGTCACCCACCACTTCATTCAGCATCTCAGCATCCATGAGTCCTATTCTGTAGGAAAATACGAACACGATGCTATAGAGGCATTGAATAAATATTTCAATCACAAAGATATCGCGATTTTAGTCGGTGGATCTGGACTGTATATGCAAGCAGTGACAGAGGGGTTAGATATATTCCCTGATGTTTCAGAGAGCATTCGAACTGAATTAGGAGAAAGACATAGATCCTATGGGTTGGCCAACTTACAAGAGGAATTAAAAACATTAGACCCTGAATACTATAAACAAGTTGATCTCAACAACCCAAGCAGGGTGATGCGTGCTCTGGGTGTATGTTTGTCTTCAGGCAAAGCCTACTCTTCTTTTTTGGGCAAACCAAAACCTAAAAGACCATTCCAAACGTTTGCACTAACAATAGATATTCAAAGAGACTTATTATATAACCAAATCAACAAAAGAGTTGATAACATGATTACTAAAGGGTTAATACAAGAGGCTCATCAGCTTTATGCATTTAGAAATTTGAATGCTTTACAAACGGTAGGCTACAAAGAACTGTTTGATTTTTTCGACGAAAAGGTGTCGTTGGATAAAGCAGTGAGTGACATCAAACAACACACCCGAAACTTTGCCAAAAGACAACTCACTTGGGTAAGAAGAAAAGAACAAGAAGCCATTAAAATTAAATCAAACATTACAAATAATGAATTGAGTGAGCTTTTCGAAAGAATGGCATAGAGTTTGATTGAATTCGATACAATACTTAAAACTTCCCCATGAAATCTACCCAACACTTATTTTTATTATTCATTCTTTTGCTGCTGTCGTGTGGAACAGACGACAATGATGTCACTACAAAACCTATAAAAGAACCAGACAACAAACTCTTATCGTTTACAAAAATTACAGATGTTTCTCTAGAAGAATTAAAGACCTCTTTTAGTTTTGCTTTTCCTGGAGTTTCTTCAACAGTCATAGACAAAAACGATTTAGTCCCTGTAACTGCTTACAAAATAACCTACCAAACCCAACATCCATATTCTGAAAAAACTTTCACCACGGCTTCAGGTCTTGTGATTGTTCCTGAAAGTGATGATGCATTGCCCATTGTATCTTACCAACATGGAACGATTAGTGACAACGACGAAGTACCTTCAAATTTTGTTGAGCATTCACAAACCAGGGATTATTTGAGTGTTTTTTCTGGGTTGGAGTACATATTGATTGCTCCCGATTACTTGGGTTATGGAGAGTCAAATCAATTTTTGCATCCCTATGAACATGGACCAACCCTGGCAGTATCCTCATTTGATATGTTGCAGGCTGCTAAGGAATTTCTAGACGAACAATCCATCATCTACAATGAAAAACTCTTTTTAGCGGGTTATTCTGAAGGCGGATATGCGACCATGGCGATGCATCATTATATAGAAAATGAAACAGACCTAAATGTAACCTCAAGTTTTGTAGGAGGTGGTGCTTATAACAAGACTCTTTTTGCAAAAGAAATTATGCAAAAAGATGAGCCTTTAAATTTTATACCTAATTATTTATGGGTTTTGTTTACCTACAACAACATCTATAACATCAACGAACCCTTCTCGTTTTATATCAACGAACCCTATGCTTCTAATATAAATGTTTTGAACTTTCTTGAATTAGATCAAATCAGTACAAATCCACAAGAACTGTTCACTGAAAATTTTAGGAATATCATAATCAATGAAGAAAACCATCCCATAATAGATGCACTTAAAGATAATGATCGATTTGATTGGAATCCTATTGGAAATGTCCATTTCATCCATGGAGAGAATGATAATTTTGTTTTTCCAAGCAATGCAACAACTGCATTCGAAGCCATGAGATCTGGTGAAGCTAATGAACATATAACCTTATCCTTGTTAGAAGGGAAAAATCACTTTGAATCAGGAAGTATATTCGCGCTAACTGTACCCCACTTGATAAATGGACTACGGTAAAAACTCAGAAAGATTCATACGCATACGCTCTTCAATATTGTTTACATCCGCTCTTACAAAAGGCAAACCAGTAATGTTTTCATATAGCTCTATGTAGCGTTCTGAAACCGTTTCAATATAGGCGTCTGACATATGAGGTACTGTTTGACCATCCAGACCCTGAAAACCATTTGCAATGAGCCATTGTCGGACAAACTCTTTTGAAAGTTGTTTTTGAGGTTCTCTTTTTTGCTGAAGTTCTTCGTAACCTGAAGCGTAAAAATAGCGAGATGAATCTGGAGTATGAATTTCATCAATAAGAACAATGTTGCCAGATTTGTCCTTTCCAAACTCATATTTAGTATCCACCAAAATCAAACCTTGTTTTTGAGCCAATTCAGATCCTCTTGTAAAGAGTTTTTCGGTGTAAGATTTAAGCTGTGCATAATCAGATTCTGAAACGATTCCCTGTTCTAGTATTTGTTCTTCACTAATGTCTTCATCATGATCTCCCTGTTCAGCCTTGGTAGCTGGGGTGATGATCGGCCGAGGAAATGGATCATTTTCAATCATTCCCTCAGGCATAGAAACGCCGCAAAGACTCCGTTTGCCAGCTTTATATTCTCTGGCTGCATGGCCAGACAAGTAGCCTCTAATAACCATTTCGACCTTAAAAGGGGTGCACATTTTTCCAACAGCAACATTTGGATCGGGCACAGATTCTATCCAATTCGGAACGATGTCTTTTGTTGCTTCCATCATATGACTTGCAATCTGATTCAGAATTTGCCCTTTAAAAGGAATTCCTTTGGGCATGACCACATCAAAAGCGGATAGCCTATCCGTGGCAACCATGAGCAATGTGTCATCAGAAAGTGTGTAAACTTCCCTGACTTTCCCATTGTATTTAGATTTCTGTCCAATAAATTGGAAATCGGTATGCATCAATGTGTTCATAGAAAATCAGTTGTGATGTTCCGTTTTTTTATAGGCCTCTATCACTTTTTTGACCAACTGGTGCCTGATAACATCTCGGTCATCAAGATATACGACTCCTATTCCTTTTACGTCGCTCAAAACCAGTAAGGCTTCTTTTAAACCCGAGATCACACGTCTGGGCAAATCAATTTGACCCGGATCCCCTGTAACTACAAACTTGGCGTGTTTGCCCATACGAGTCAAAAACATCTTCATTTGGTTATGCGTTGTGTTTTGAGCTTCATCCAAAATAACAAAAGCATTGTCAAGCGTACGGCCTCGCATAAAAGCCATCGGTGCAATCTGGATGATGCCATTTTCGATATAGTTAGCCAATTTTTCTGGTGGTATCATATCTCTCAACGCATCATACAGAGGTTGCATGTAGGGGTCTAATTTTTCTTTTAAATCGCCAGGTAAGAAACCAAGATTTTCACCAGCCTCTACAGCAGGTCGAGTTAACACGATGCGTTTCACTTGTTTTTCTTTAAGCGCTTTGACTGCCAAAGCCACACCGGTGTATGTTTTACCGGTTCCAGCAGGGCCTACAGCAAACACCAGATCATTGTTTTTAATTAGTTCCACCATTTTGGCTTGGTTTGGGGTTTGAGCACGAACCACTTTACCCCCTGCGCCATGAACAATAATTTGTTTGTCACTCGGATCAAGGCCAAAGTCATCCTCTTGATTAGAAGTCAAAATTTGCTCTACAGTAGTTTCATCTAAGCTGTTGTATTTGCCATAATGCAACACCAAGCGATCCAGTTGACGTTCAAACTCTTCTAGTAGTGCCTCTTCACCATAGGCAGTTATGGCATTTCCTCTTGCTACAATTTTGAGTTTTGGAAAGTATTTTTTTAGAGTTGCAATGTTTTTGTTTCTACTCCCTCCATAAAAAATGGTTGGGTTTACCTCAGTGAGTTGTATGGTAAGTTCGTTCAAGCGCAGTTGTTTTAATGTTTTTCTATTGAAGAGCTAATTTTTGGTAACTTTGAATTCAAATTTAGGGATTTTTGCGTTCCGAAGAATAACTAATTGCAATCAAATTGAAGCCCATTATCACTATTACATCCGATTTTGGATATAAAGACCCTTATTTGGCTGCTGTTAAGGGGGTTTTATACTCAGAACTCACGGAGCCTATATTAGTGGACATTTCACATAACATAGCCCCTTTTGATATTGCCCAGGCAGCCTACATCATCCACAACAGTTATCAACATTATCCTGAAAACAGCATTCATCTAATTTGTATAGATACCGAAATTAGACCCGACAACCCGCCTTTAATTGTACGGATGAACAATCATTTTTTTGTATGTCCTGATAATGGTGTTTTATCCTTAGTCTCCCCGCATGTAAAAGCGGATCAAATCACTCATATCGATCATCAAACCTTAGGGAATAACAGCTTTAGCTCATTAACTGTATTTGCTCGTGCCGCCGCTCATTTGGCACGTGGCGGAGCTCCAAATGTCATTGGTAAAAACAAAGAAACCATCAAAAATTTATCTCCTTTCACCCCTACAATTAGTGCGGATAAAAGAGTTATTCAAGGAAAGGTTATTTATGTAGATAATTACGAGAATGTAATCACCAATATAACTAAAAAACTTTTTGATGAGATTGGACAAGAAAGACCCTACGAGGTTGAAGCAAGAAGCAATCGTTTTACAAAGATTTTGGACTCTTATGGCAAAATCATACGTTATGACATTGATAAGAAACACAGATCTGAGGATGGTAAACCACTGGCATTATTCAACGCAGCTGGACTTTTAGAATTGGCTATTTACAGAAGCAATCCTTTAGTAACAGGGGGTGCGAGCAGTCTTTTTGGTTTAGGTTATTTGGATGTAGTAACAATTCGCTTTGAATAGTTAGCACATTAGTTGTCTTTTAAAATGAATGTAAAAGTTTGTACGCTTTTCAGCGGTGTTAATAAGTTAGTTTCGTTTTTAAAAAATGAAAAAGTATTTTTGTTAGTAACAAGTCAAGATATATGAAATTTATTGTTTCCAGTTCGGCTTTGCTCAAGCCACTTCAAACGCTCAGCGGTGTTTTGAACACTTCCAACACGCTTCCTATTTTAGATCATTTTTTGTTCGAAGTAAAAGCCAAAAGTCTACGCGTGACGGCTACCGATCTAGAAACAACCATGTCTGCCAATATCGATATTGAATCCGATAATGATGGCAGCATAGCAGTACCAGCGCGATTGTTGTTAGACACGCTCAAAACCTTTCCAGAACAACCACTTACGTTTTCTCTAACAGAACAAAATACCATAGAAATCAGTTCTAATTACGGAAAATATGCATTGGCTTATGCATCGGCAGAAGAATTTCCAAAACCGGTAATTGTTCAAGACGCCGATAATGTAAACATCCCTGCCCATGTACTGGCTGACGCGATTAACAACACATTATTCGCTTCCGGAAATGATGAATTACGCCCTGTGATGAGTGGAGTGTTTTTTCAACTAGCTTCTGATGGACTTACGTTTGTGGCTACGGATGCTCATAAACTTGTCAAATATCATAGAAGTGACTTGTCGGCTTCCAATACCGCTGAATTCATTATGCCAAAAAAACCTTTAGGCTTGCTAAAATCAATCCTCGCAGGCAGTGACGCAGAGGTAAAGGTTCAATACAACGACAGCAATGCACTTTTTCATTTTGAAGACGCTGAACTCACCTGTCGTTTGATAGATGGTAAGTATCCTAATTACGAAGCTGTAATCCCTAAAGACAACCCAAATGTCCTTACCATTGACAGAAATCTGTTTTTAACAACCATTAAAAGGGTGAGTATCTTTTCTAATAAAACAACCCACCAAGTGCGCCTTAAGTTGGCAGGCGCCGAATTACATATTTCAGCAGAGGACATCGACTATAGCAACAAAGCAGAGGAACGATTGAGTTGTTCTTATCAAGGCACTGATTTGCAAATAGGTTTTAATGCACGTTTCTTAGTAGAAATGCTCAACAACCTAGAAGCCAAAGAAGTTCAGTTTGAAATGTCTATGCCAAACAGAGCAGGTATTCTGACACCCTTAGATGGTGTTGATGAAAATGAGCAAGTCACCATGTTGGTGATGCCCGTAATGCTCAACCAATAATCTTTCTACAACAAATAATCGGTACTAATAAATTTTGATTTCTTAGAAGCCATCAGGTTTTCTAAGATTTCATTATTAGTAGGGTTGTCTTTTGAAGCTACAAAAGTTCTGATTGAAAACGATCTCAATGCATCGTGAACACTCAAGGTGCTTACCGCAGAGTTCTTGCGACCTGTAAACGGATATACATCTGGTCCACGTTGGCATGAGCTGTTTAAATTGACACGACATACTAGGTTGACAAGTGAATCAATAAGAGGTGCTAGTTTTGACACATCTTTCCCAAACAAGCTCACTTGCTGACCATAAGAAGATTCAGACATATCGTTAAGCGGCTCTTGAATATCTGTAAAAGAAATCACTGGAATGACTGGACCAAACTGCTCTTCCTCATAAACACGCATGTCGGAATTGACGGGATATAAAACAGCAGGAAAACAAAAGTTATCCGACATTTCACCACCTCTTTTGTTTATGACAGAAGCACCTTTGGAAGTCGCGTCATCTATCAGTTCTTTTATATATGAAGGTTTTCCTGGTTCAGGTAAAGGAGTCAGCAGGGTATTATCCCAAGGCATACCTACTTGTAATGCATCAACTGCCTCAGAAAACTTATTTAAAAATTCATCTTTGATATCCTCGTGTACATAAACAATTTTCAAAGCAGTACAGCGCTGTCCGTTAAATGATAGGGTTCCTGAGATGCACTCAGCCACCGTTTGATCCATGTTAGCATCAGGAAGAATGATTGCTGGGTTTTTGGCTTCAAGCCCTAACACCAAACGCAATCTGTTTTTGTATGGGTGCAAATCTTGTAATGAAATTGCTGAAGAACTGTGCCCGATCAAAGCCAATACATCAACAAGACCTGTCTTCATAATTGGAGTAGCAATGGTACGTCCACGACCAAAAACAACGTTAACCACTCCAGGTGGAAAACTTTGCTGAAATGCCTCCAATAAAGGGGCAATCAACAACACACCGTGTTTTGCAGGTTTAAAAATTGCCGTGTTGCCCATCATAATGGCAGGTATCAACAAAGCGAAAGTTTCATTTAAAGGGTAGTTGTATGGCCCCAGGCAAAGGACAATACCTAAAGGTCCTCTACGTACATGCGCATGAACGCCTCCATCTTTTAAAAATTTAGCACTGCCACGGTCTAAATCTTTGTATGCATCTATTGTGTCTACAATATAATCAACCGTACGATCAAACTCTTTTTCAGAGTCTGCAAGGTTTTTACCAATTTCCCACATGAGCAGCTTCACTACTTTCTCACGTTCAAGCTTCATTAAATCGACAAAACGCTCCATACAGGCAATTCGATCCGCTACTTTCATAGTTGGCCATTTGCCCTGTCCTTTGTTGTAGGCTTTGTCGGCTGCTGCAAGAGCAGCTAAGGCAGACGCTTCATCCATGTCAGGAACAGTACCCAAGAGTGTAGGCGCTAAACTCCCATCAGCTTGGGGAGAACGAATGGATGAATACACGGAAGCCACATCACCCTCCCAGCTTTTTAGTTTACCACCTATTAGATATGTGCGGTGATCAATGGGTTCTACAGCGTGTGCTTCTGGAATTGATACATTAGTATTATTCATGCAATTTTTTTACAATTATATTAAAAATTGAAATAAATCAGGTTTGTTGTTTATATAATCTCCATAAAAACCCTTTTCTTTCATTCGCTTTAATAAGGGTTTGAAGTGTTTTTTGTCTTTAATTTCAATGCCAACAACCGCAGGTCCGTTTGCTCGGTTGCTTTTTTTAGAATATTCAAAAAATGTAATGTCATCATCTGGGCCTAACACTTCAGCTACAAATTCTTTCAATGCACCTGCACGCTGAGGAAAACGTACGATGAAATAATGCTTTAACTGAGCTTCTAGCAATGCACGTTCTTTGATTTCAGCCATTCGAGTGATATCGTTGTTTCCTCCACAAATCAAACAGACTACATTTTTTCCCTTAATTTGTGGGGCATATTGTTTAAGAGCGGCGACAGACATCGCACCTGCTGGTTCAACAACAATGGCATCTTTGTTGTACATTTTAAGGATGGTTTGGCAAATAGCACCCTCAGAGACCAAAATCATATCATCTAAGTGTGATTTACACAACATAAATGCTTTATCTCCAACTTTACGAACGGCTGCACCATCAACAAAAGGATCTATTTTGGAAAGACTGGTGTTTACTCCGGACTCCAAAGAATTATACATCGCAGGAGCACCTTGAGGTTCAATGCCTATTATTTTTGTTTCGGGTGAAAGTTTTTTGAAAACATTTAAAACACCTGAAATTAAACCACCTCCCCCAATGGGAACAAAAATATAATCTATAGGCACATCCGACTGTTCAATGATTTCAAGAGCTAACGTGGCTTGCCCTGCAACCACCTGATCATCATCAAAAGGATGTACAAAAGTACTTTTATTCATTTCACAAAAGCTTTGGGCAGCATGGTAAGCATCATCGTATGTATCACCAACAAGTTGAATGTTGATTTCAGAACCACCAAACATACGCACTTGATTGACTTTCTGCTTGGGCGTAGGAACAGGCATAAAAATAGTGCCTTGAATGCCTAGCTTTTGACAAGCCAAAGCAACCCCTTGTGCATGATTTCCAGCACTTGCACATACAACACCCGAAACTCTTTCTTCTTGACTGAGATTGGCTATCTTATTGTATGCACCCCGTAACTTAAAAGAACGTACAGGTTGTAAATCTTCTCGTTTAAGATAAATATGAGCTCCATAATCATCACTCAATCTTTTATTAGACTGAAGAATGGTTTTTACGGCTACATCAGAAACAACAGACTTGGCCTGTTCAATGGACTCTATGTGCATTAAATCACTCAAAATACTAGACGATTTTCTTCATTGCCGTCATTGAAGCTCGTAACTCCTTTCCAATGACCTCAACAGGGTGATTGCGAATCGAATCATTGACATGTATCAACTTTTGATTGTCTACGCCACTTTCATGAGATTTGTATGAAGCTCCAATAACATCTGTATCAATTTGCTTCATGAAATCTATCAATAGAGGTTTGCAAGCGTGATCAAACAGGTAACAACCATATTCTGCTGTGTCTGAGATCACTCGATTCATTTCATAGAGCTTTTTTCTTGCGATGGTGTTAGCAATCAAAGGGGTTTCATGCAAAGACTCATAATAAGCCGATGCGTCTTTAATACCAGAACTAACCATCGTATCGAATGCCAATTCAACTCCTGCACGAACAAATGCAACCATCAGTACCCCGTGATCAAAGTATTCTTGCTCAGAAATTTCTTGAGTGGTAATAGCTGTTTTTTCAAAAGCAGTCTCACCAGTGGCTTCACGCCAAGTCAAAAGATTTTTATCATCATTTGTCCAGTCTTCCATCATAGTTTTTGAAAAATGCCCCGACATAATGTCGTCCATATGCTTCTCAAAAAGAGGTTCCATAATTTCTTTTAATTGCTCTGACAATTCAAAAGCCTTGACTTTAGCCGGGTTGCTCAAACGATCCATCATGTTGGTTATACCTCCGTGCTTAAGAGCTTCGGTAATGGTTTCCCATCCGTATTGTATCAATTTGGCTGCGTATGAAGGGTCTATCCCCTTCTCAACCATCTTGTTAAAAGACAGTATTGATCCGGTTTGTAACACACCACACAAAATCGTTTGCTCCCCCATCAAATCAGATTTGACTTCAGCAACAAAAGAGGATTCTAGTACACCTGCTCGGTGCCCTCCTGTACCGACACAGTAAGCTTTTGCTTGATCCAAACCATGGCCTTGAGGGTCGTTGTCCACATGAACTGCAATTAAGGTAGGTACGCCAAAACCGCGCTTATACTCCTCACGTACTTCCGAACCTGGACTTTTTGGCGCTACCATTATAACTGTCAGATCTTCACGTATACGCACACCCTCTTCAACAATGTTAAAACCATGTGAGTAAGATAGAGTCGCACCTTTTTTCATTAGTGGCATTACTGCCTTAACAACAGAAGTGTGGTTTTTGTCTGGGGTAAGGTTGATTACCAAATCAGCATCTGGAATCATCTCCTCATAAGAACCTACAGCAAAGTTGTTGCTAGTAGCATTCTGATAAGAAACTCTTTTTTGCTCAATCGCTCCAGCACGAAGTGCATAAGAGACATCTAAGCCAGAGTCGCGCATGTTAAGACCTTGGTTAAGACCTTGAGCACCACAACCTACGATAACAATTTTTTTTCCAATAAGGACATCGACACCATTGGAAAATTCCGATGCGTCCATGAATCTACATTTAGCTAGTTGGTCTAGTTGTTCTCTAAGAGAAAGGGTATTGAAATAATTTGACATTTGATTGTGTTTTTAATCTGATAATTCTTTTAATATGTGACTAATTTCCATGGCAGATTTTGTAACTGAAATTCTACCAGAACGTACAAACTGAAGCAACCCAAAGGGTGCCAAATCATTGTACAATTGTTCGGTTTCTTCTCTAAACCCTGTTTTTTCAATAACAAAAAAATCAGGATTTACAGTAACAATATTGGCATGACTTTTTTTGATAACGTTTTGAATATGACGTTGCTCAAACAACGATTTTGAGGAAACCTTGTACAAAGCAGATTCTTGAAAAATAGTTTCTTCATCCGTGTGGTAAAAAGCTTTGATAACCTCTATTTGTTTATCAATTTGTTTCACAATTTTTTGTACTTGTTCCTCTGTAACATGAACAACAATCACAAATCTTGAAACATTCTCAATCTCTGATAATGAGATGTTTAAGCTATTTATATTAATGTGTCGCTTTAAAAATATAGCTGAAACTCTTGAGAGCAACCCAACGTTGTTTTCAGCATAAATCGATATGGTATATGTCATCTGCTCCATGTCTATTCGAGTCTAATATCTGAAACTGAGGCTCCTGAGGGTATCATCGGGAATACATTGTTTTCTTTTTCCACACATACCTCTAATAAATAGGGTTTCTCTGAGCGCATCATCTCTTCAACAGCAGCGTTCATATCCTCGCGGTTATCAACACGTTTTGCCTCAATAAAGTATCCTTTTGCAATTTGAACGAAATCAGGGTTAACCATTTCGGTAGATGCATATCGTTTGTCAAAAAACAACTGTTGCCATTGACGAACCATTCCAAGAAAGTCGTTATTTAAAATGACAATTTTTACTGCAGCTTGTGTTTGGAAAATAGTTCCTAATTCCTGAATGTTCATCTGAAAACCTCCATCACCAATTACCGCAACAACTTCTCTTTCGGGAGCACCCATTTTTGCACCAAGAGCAGCAGGGAGTGCAAACCCCATGGTCCCTAGCCCTCCAGATGTAATGTTGCTTTTTGATGTTGTAAATTCAGCATATCGGCAAGCAATCATCTGATGTTGTCCTACGTCTGTTACAATCGCAGCATCACCCCCACTTGAGGCATTGATCGCCTTGATTACCTCTCCCATGGTTAGTCCAGGCTTGGTAGGGTTTAATTCTGTATCTATAACCTTATCGAACTCAATTTTATCCAACTCTTTAAAGCGCTGAAACCAATTTTCTAAAGGTTGGGGCTCGACCATCGGGGTAATTGCTGCCAAAGTGTTTTTTACATCACCCATCACAGCAACATCAACGGTTACGTTCTTATTAACCTCAGCAGGGTCAATTTCGAAGTGAATGATTTTGGCTTGTTTGGCATAGGTGTTCAGGTCTCCAGTCACTCGATCGTCAAAACGCATACCTATTGCGATCAACAGATCACACTCGTTGGTCAACAAGTTTGGCGCATAATTTCCGTGCATACCAACCATCCCGACATTCAGGGGATGTTCAGTGGCCAGTGCAGAAGCACCCAATATGGTCCATGCAGCAGGAATACCAGATTGCTCTACAAAAGCTTTGAACTCCTCTTCTGCTTTTCCTAAGATAACACCTTGACCCCAAACAATTAAGGGTTTCTTGGCACTGTTTATAAGTTCAGCCGCTTTCTTTAAATCATTTTGATCTGTTTCAGGAACAGGCTTGTAGCTACGAACACTTCGACATGGCTTATAGCTGTAATCAAAAGAGGCGAACTGTGCATCTTTTGTGATGTCAATCAGCACTGGACCAGGTCTTCCAGATCGAGCAATATAGAATGCTTTTGCTAAAATCTCAGGGATTTCCTCTGCACGAGTCACCTGATAGCTCCATTTGGTGACGGGGGTTGAAATGCCAATGATGTCTGTTTCTTGAAAAGCATCTGAGCCTAACAAATGAGAAGGCACTTGCCCTGTGATGCAAACCAAAGGTGTGGAGTCAATCATGGCATCGGCAATACCTGTGACTAAGTTGGTGGCTCCTGGACCAGAAGTTGCCATACAAACACCTACATTGCCTGATATACGAGCAAAGCCTTGAGCAGCATGTACGGCACCTTGTTCGTGTCTAACCAACACATGATGGATGTAATCTTGGAACTTGTACAATTCGTCATATACAGGCATAATTGCACCACCAGGATATCCATAAATCAAATTGGCACCTTCGGCGACAAGACATCTAACAACAGCCTCTGCACCGATAATCGGTTGACCTGGCGATTTTAATTCCTGAATGCTTTTGGTTTTTATCGACTTCATGATGCAGACTCATCTGTGACACATCCTTCGGAAGCCGAAGAGACATATCGTGCATATTTATACAAAACTCCCTTGTTTACCTTTAAGCTAGGAGCTTTCCAATTTTCTTTTCTTAATTCGAGTGTTTTATCATCAACCTCTAACACAATGGTGTTGTTTTCTGCGTTGATCGTAATGATGTCTCCGTTTTCAACCAAGGCAAGAACACCACCCACTTGTGCTTCTGGAGTGATATGACCTACCACAAAACCATGTGTACCGCCTGAAAAACGACCATCGGTGATGAGCGCTACATCATTTCCAAGTCCAGCACCCATGATAGCTGCTGTGGGTTTGAGCATTTCAGGCATTCCAGGCCCTCCTTTTGGACCTTCATAACGAATCACCACCACTTCTCCTTTTTGAACTTGACCATCACGAATACCGTCATTGGCATCAAATTCTCCTTCGAATACACGAGCAGGTCCTCTAAAAACCAGTCCTTCTTTTCCAGTAATTTTTGCCACACTACCCTCAGTGGCCAAATTGCCTTTCAGAATACGAATATGACCTGTTGGCTTGATAGGGTCCTCAACTGGGCGAATCACTTTTTGACCCATCTGCAAAGGTTCCACATCTTTTAGATTTTCTGCGATTGTTTTCCCTGTAACTGTTAAGCAGTCACCGTGCAACATTCCTTGCTCTAGCATGTATTTCATCACTGCAGGCACACCTCCCACTCTATGGAGATCCTCCATAAGGAATTTCCCGCTTGGTTTTAGATCTGCTAAAAAAGGCGTTTTATCGCTAATCTCTTGAAAATCGTCAATAGTTAAGTCTATTTCGGCAGCTTTGGCAATAGCTAAAAAGTGTAAAACCGCATTGGTAGAACCCCCAAGGACTGTGATTAGGCGCAAAGCGTTTTCTATAGATTTTTTTGTAACAATGTCTTTTGGCTTGATGTCATTCTCCAAAAGATAATGCAGTGCTTTTCCAGCATCGACCGCATCTTTTGTTTTGGCAGCATCAACTGCGGGATTTGAAGAGCTGTAAGGCAATGACATTCCTAAAGCTTCTATAGAAGAGGCCATGGTGTTGGCAGTATACATACCACCACAAGCACCTGCTCCTGGGCATGCGTTTTGGACAACGGATTTAAACTCTGCTTCATTGATAGTTCCTGCGACTTTTTCGCCCCATGCTTCAAAAGCAGAGACAATGTCGAGTTTTTTATCGTTTAAACAACCAGAAGCAATGGTTCCTCCATACAATAAAACAGAGGGTCGATTCAGGCGTAGCATCGCCATCAGTGCTCCAGGCATGTTTTTGTCACACCCTACAACAGTTACAAGGCCGTCATACGACATAGCACCCATTACAGTTTCCATTGAGTCAGCTATTAGGTCGCGTGAGGGTAAAGAGAATCGCATTCCTGGCGTACCCATAGAAATCCCATCACTCACCCCAATGGTGTTAAAAATCAAGCCGATTAAATTTACCTGCTCGGTTCCTTTTTTAACGTGGGTAGCCAATTCGTTTAAATGCATGTTACAAGGATTTCCTTCGTAACCTGTACTTGCAATCCCCACAAGAGGTTTTTCCAAATCAGAAGAAGTCAGGCCAATAGCATGTAGCATCGCCTGAGCAGCCGGTTGGGTAGGATCTTGTGTGACAATTTTACTGTAACGATTCATAGAATTTTTAAAAACAATCAAAACTATTCAAAGGAAATTATAGGTGAGATATCAAATGAGGGTAATAATTATACCCAAATAAAGAGATGAGCCAATAATGGGCTGTTTATCAATAGATTGTCGATTTTTTTTAGTGATGTCCAATGTAAAATTCGTTGATATTCGATGCAAATATCTAACAAAAAGACCGCTATAACAAAGCAGATTTAGTATTTGATCTGAATCAAAATATTATTACGAATTTCGTAACATTGTAATCAAAAAATTGCGAAATGAGTAAAGAAATAACCCATTTACACGATATACAAAACCGTTTTTTTAAGTCTGGAAACACCCTTTCTGTAAAAAGCCGCATGCAAGGTTTAAAAAAATTAAAAAAACAACTCTCTTTACATAGTACTCAGATCGAAGAAGCTCTTGCTAAAGATTTAGGAAAATCTGCTAGCGAGAGTTTTCTATCCGAAATCGGAATGGTTTTTAGCGAAATCAATTACTTCTTAAGAAACACCAAAAAACTCTCTAAACCAAAAGCTGTAAAATCTTCATGGATCAATTATCCATCGAATGATTATATAGTACCTGAACCTTACGGAGTAACTTTACATATTGCTCCATGGAACTACCCTTTTCAACTCTCTCTCACTCCACTTGTCGGAGCGGTTGCTGCGGGGAATACGGTGGTTTTAAAACCTTCTGAACAAGCTCCCCACACTGCGCAGTGTATTGAAGACATCATTACCAAGTGTTTTCCAAATGAGTGGGTTGCAGTAGTCAAAGGCGGTCCAGAAACAGCAAAAAGTTTATTGGACTTGCGATGGGATTATATCATCTACACAGGAGGTACAACAGTTGCTAAGGTTGTAGCGCTGGCTGCCGCTAAACACCTAACCCCAACGACCTTAGAACTAGGCGGAAAAAATCCATGTGTAGTTGATCATACAGCCAAAGCTCATGTAAGTGCACGTCGAATTGTTTTTGGTAAGTTTCTGAACTGTGGACAAACATGTATCGCCCCTGATTACATTTTGGTACACGAATCAAAAAAAGACGAACTTATAAATGCATTGATAACAGCCATCAAAAAAAGCTATACAAACCAACCTCAAACCTCTCCTGACTACGGTAAGATTGTCAATCAAAAGCATTTCAAACGATTGATCCAATTGCTGAAAAATCAAGATCTTATTTATGGAGGGCAGTCTGATATTAAAAACCTTTACATTTCACCTACCTTGGTTTCAGTGAATGAGTTACCAAACTCTCTGATGGAGGAAGAAATATTTGGCCCTATTTTACCCATTTTGGTTTATAATTCTGATGTTGAATTGCAAAATATTATCAATAAATTTGAGAAACCGCTTTCTTTCTATGTGTTTTCACAGAGAAAACGTTGGGCCAAAAAAATAATGCATCACTTTTCATTTGGTGGAGGGGTTATCAATGATACACTGATTCAGTTTACAAACAGACGTTTGCCTTTTGGAGGTGTGGGTCATAGTGGTATGGGAAGCTACCATGGAAAGCACAGTTTTGATACATTTAGCCATAAAAAACCTTACATTCACCGAACGACTTGGCTAGATCCAAAGATTAGATATGCTCCTTACGGGAAAAACATAAACCTTCTAAAACCTCTCCTAAAATGGCTGTCCTAAGTGAAAAAACCGTTACTGAAGCTATTAACTACAGGCGATCTGTGCGTGTTTTTACTAACGAAACTATAGACACTAATAAAGTAAAATCATGTTTAAAACTTGCTGCCCTTGCACCTACTAGCAGCAACCTTCAGCTATGGGAATTCTATCACATCACAGATAAAACCAAAATGAAAGAAATCGCAAGTGCTTGCTTTAACCAAAGTGCCGCAAAAACAGCCCAACAACTGGTAGTGGTTGTAGCCCGACGCGATTTATGGCGCAAACGTGCCAAAGCCAATTTGGAATTTTTAAACAACGCTTTTGAAACTTCCCTAAAATTCGACCCCAAGCGCAAAAAAATGGTGTTGAATTATTACGGGAAGCTTATTCCTACTCTTTACAGCACCTTTTTTGGGATTAAAGGGTGGTTGGTTCATGGGGTTGCTCAAATAGTTGGACTGTTTAGACCCATGTACAGACAAACCCGAAAAAGCGATTTGAGAATCGTAGCTCATAAGAGCGCTGGATTGGCAGCCCAAAACTTTATGATTGCCATGGCAGGAATTGACTATGACACTTGCCCCATGGAAGGCCACGACAGCTTACGCGTAAAAAAAGCTTTGGGTCTCGGCAAAGGTGCCGAAATCAACATGGTCATTGGCTGTGGGAAACGTGACGAAAAAGGAGTTTACGGTAACCGATTTCGTATTCCTTTCGAAGAGGTTTATAAAACAATTTCTTGATTATGGTTTGTAATTCTCATGAACTTTCTCCAGTACTGACAAAAACACATTAAAATCTGCAGACGAGATGTCTTTCTTTCCGAGTCTTCGAAGTTTTTGAACCACTTGATTTGCGGAATGCCATTTTTTAACGCCCTCGTTTGTTAGGTCTAAAATGTATTGTTTTTGATTATTCTCTAGTCTGAGTTTGGCCACCAAACCTTTGCGAATAAGGCCTTTTACAACTCTTGAGGTAGTTGCCCTGTTTCTAAAGTTCAATTTAGACAAATCTGATTGTAAAGCACCTGGACTCAATTTTTGGATATAATCCAAAAGCACCCATTGTTCAATCGTGAGACCAATGTTGTGATCTGTAAAATGCTGTTGATAAGCCAACTGTACGGTCTTGAGGGTTTTATCTATTTGAAACCCCAATCCATCTGTACGATCCATAATACAAATATGTTGATAATTTATGCACTCTCCTATTTACAAATATCAAAAGTTTTTTTTAATTTCGTTGCATATGCAACAATAATAAATAATAAAACCCCCAAATGAAAAATTTAACCCACAAAAAGAAATATGACATTGTCATTGATGGCATAGATCATATTGAATTGTATGTAGGCAACGCTTTGCAAGCGGCGCATTATTACAGAGTAGCTTTTGGATTTCAGCCCTTAGCCAAAGCCGGTCTGTACACAGGTAAAAGAACCGCTGAAAGTTATGTTCTTGAACAAGGTAAGATTAGGTTGGTTTTAACATCGCCTCTGCAAAGTGAAACAACAGTCGGTAAACACATCGACCATCATGGAGATGGAGTAAAAATCATTGCACTGACTGTTGATGATGCAACTCGGGCTTACGAACACGCTGTAGCGAACGGTGCTCGGGTGTATACAGCTCCCCAGTACAGGTCCGACCATCACGGAAGCGTGATGGTTTCGGGCGTGTACACTTATGGAGAAACCGTCCATTTGTTTGTTGAACGCAAAATATACAAAGGACCTTTTTTGCCTGGATATCAAACTTGGGAAACCCCAGATTTCAGCACACCAGAAATCGGTCTAAAATACATCGACCATATGGTTGGAAACGTAGGTTGGGGTCAGATGAATCAATGGGTCGATTATTACAAGAACATATTTGGTTTTAAACAAATCATTTCTTTCGATGACAAAGACATTTCAACCGAATACACTGCATTGATGAGCAAAGTGGTAAGCGACGGAAAGATGCGTGTTAAGTTTCCGATCAATGAACCTGCTAAAGGCAAAAAACGTTCACAAGTAGAAGAATATTTGGATTTTTATGAAGGGGAAGGCGTACAACACATTGCAGTCGCGACAGATAACATCATTCACACCATCCATTCTCTAAGAAAAAACGGTGTTGAGTTTTTAGAGGTTCCCGACACTTACTACGAAACAGTACATGAAAGGGTTGGTGAGATCAACGAAGATTTGACCGTTCTAAAAGAACTTGGAATTCTCATTGACAGAGACGACGAAGGTTACTTACTGCAATTATTCACAAAACCCATAGGTCCCCGACCTACTTTGTTTTTCGAAATCATTCAACGCAACGGAGCTACTTCTTTTGGAAAAGGAAACTTTAAGGCTCTGTTTGAAGCAATAGAGCGCGATCAAGTATTGCGCGGAACCCTTTAAAACAGATTTATATGCCTTTATATCATCAACTCGGTTCGATTCCCAAAAAAAGACATGTTGTGTTTCCCAACCCAAAAAGTGGCATATACAGCGAACAATTATTTGGAACCATTGGTTTTGACGGTATGTCTTCAAACATGTACCACATACACAGACCTACTCAGGTTAAAAAACTGGGGGATTCGATAAACATAAGACCTCAAATTGCAAGATCTAACAATTTAGAATCCTTAAAACTCAAAGGCTTTAGAATACAAAGCAAATCCGATTATTTACACAGCCGAGTATGTGTGTTGACCAATTCGGATTGTGATATAGAATTGGCCGCACCATCTGCATCCATGAAAGATTATTTCTATAAAAATGCAGATGCCGATGAACTCCTATTTGTTCACCGTGGCAAGGGTGTTTTACGAACTCAACTGGGCAACTTATCCTTCTCTGAAGGCGATTATTTACTCATTCCAAGAGGCGTAATATACCAACTGAAGTTCGATGGGAACGACAATCGTTTACTGATTGTTAATTCACGGCATCCTATCTACACCCCAAAGCGATACAGAAACCACTTTGGTCAGATGATGGAACATGCTCCGTTTTGTGAACGTGACATTCGCAGGCCAAATTCGATAGAAACACATGACAAAAAAGGAGATTTTATTGTAAAGATTCGCAAACAAAACGAACTTACGGATGTGGTCTATGCATACCACCCTTTTGATGTGGTGGGTTATGACGGCTACAATTACCCATGGGCATTCTCTATACATGATTTTGAACCCATTACCGGTCGGATTCACCAACCTCCCCCTGTTCATCAAACCTTTGAATCGGCCGGTTTTGTGGTTTGCAGTTTTGTCCCTCGGTTGTATGACTATCATCCAGAGGCCATTCCTGCACCCTACAATCACAGCAACATCGATAGCGATGAAGTTTTGTATTATGTAGATGGCGATTTTATGAGCAGAAATGACACTAAGATCGGAGACCTCACCCTCCACCCAGCAGGAATTCCTCATGGCCCTCATCCTGGTGCGGCCGAACGCAGCATCGGAAAGAAAGAAACCACTGAGTTGGCGGTCATGGTAGATACTTTCGCGCCTTTGCAACTAACCCAAGCGGCGATGGACTTGAAAGACGAAAAATATGTAACCTCTTGGCTTGAATGATATGAAAACAAAAAACACCCCATGGATCCCGATTGAAAAAGGAAGTGATTTTCCCATAGAAAACCTCCCTTTTGGGATATTTTCAACCCCTGAAAAATCCAAAAGGATTGGAGTGGCAGTAGGCAACCAAGTTTTGGATGTGTTTGCTGCCAAAAAAGCTGGATTGTTTATGGAGCATGCACTGCCAAATGAACTGTTTAACAATCCTTTTTTGAATGACTTTATCGCCTTAGGGAAAGAAACCACCCAAAAAATAAGGTTGGAAATTCAGCAAGAACTATACAACCCTAACTCTGTGTTGAAATATGCACGTGTATTTGAGCCCATGGATAAGGCAGTCATGCACCTACCTATACAAGTAGGTGATTACACAGATTTCTACTCGAGTATAGAGCATGCTACCAATGTCGGAAAGATGTTTCGCGACCCTGACAATGCGCTGTTGCCCAACTGGAAACACCTACCTGTGGGCTATCACGGACGGGCCTCGTCTATTATTCTGAGTGGACAACCCATACATCGACCTTACGGACAGATTCAACAAAACAACAAAATCATCTTTGCTCCCAGTCAACGCCTCGATTTCGAATTGGAAATGGCCTTTGTTGTCGGCAAATCCAACCCTCTAGGAACCCGCATCTCTACTGAAGAAGCAGATGAGTATGTTTTTGGTTTGATGTTGTTCAACGACTGGTCGGCACGAGACATTCAAAAATGGGAATATGTACCCTTAGGACCCTTTTTGGGCAAAAGCTTTGCGTCCTCTGTATCCCCTTGGATTGTGACTACTGAGGCTTTGGAACCCTTTCGTGTTAAGGGTCCCAGTCAAGACCCCAAACCCCTGCCCTACCTACAAACACAAGGCGCCCAAAACTATGACATTAATCTAGAGGTCGGATTGGCACCTAAAGATCAACCCGAAACCATCATCAGCCAATCCAATACGAAGTACCTGTATTGGAATATAGTACAACAACTCTGTCATCACAGTTCGAATGGTTGTCCCCTGCGTGTGGGCGATTTGATGGCCTCAGGAACCATAAGCGGCCCAAATCCCAATAGTTATGGATCCATGCTAGAATTGTCTTGGGCCGGACAGCAACCCCTTATACTTGATGACGGATCAAAGCGTTCTTTTTTAGAAGATGATGACATCGTTACCCTAAGAGCACGTGCTTCAAACAAAGATATCAATATCGGTTTTGGAGAGGTAAAAACCCAAATATTAGCAGCTTTATGAGTGCCCACCAACAGATTGACATTCAGCAACTACCCACTAAAGACGCTCATGCCATGTTGCTAGGCATGGTGGCGCCTAGACCCATTGCTTTTGTGTCGAGCATTGACAAAAAAGGCAAACCCAATCTAAGCCCGTTTAGTTTTTTTAACATATTCAGTTCCAATCCACCTATTTTGATCTTTTCTCCCTCAAGACGTGTGCGCGACAACACCGAAAAAGATACCCTGCGCAATGTACTTTCAGTAGGTGAAGTAGTCATCAATCTGGTGGATGAAAGCCTTTTGGAACGCATGACCTTGACAAGCTTTGAATTCCCCTCAACAACAAACGAATTTGATGCGGCTGGGCTAACCCCTGTTCCTAGCACCCATGTACAACCCCCATTAGTGGCCGAGGCTAAGGTAGCTATGGAATGTAAGGTCAATGATGTGATCTCTTTGGGGAAGCAAGGAGGCGCTGGAAATTTGGTCATTTGTGAAGTGATGTGGATCCATGTACAGCCAGATCTATTGGACAACAACGGGCGGTTTCTAGAAGATGCCTTTCACCCGATTGCCCGTATGGGCGGAGAGACCTATTTGGCATCCTCAGCACGCTTTGATATGAACAAGCTAAATCGCACTGTATTGGGAGTGCATGGATTGCCCAAGCACATACAGCAAAGCCCCGTATTGACTGGCGAACAACTCGCCAAACTAGGCAAACTGGAGCGCTACCCTCTAACGGAAGCCTTTGACAAATTGCATATTTCAACTCCTGCCACAACGCTTGCCCAACACCAACTCGCTGCCAAACTTATTGAACAAAACCAAATTGAGGCGGCCATGGCGTTGTTATGCAGATAGTTTATAATGGGATTCAAAAAATGAGTATATTTAACAAACCCCAAATCCTACTACTGCCATGAAGCACCAATGGTTTTTCTAGTACAGATCGTTAGACTGCTAACAGCAGTATATGAGGACATATGGGTTGGTTATACGCAATGCGTTTGTCCAGTTGTTGTAGCACATTTGCAATATGACATTATGAAAACTGAACTATTAGAAATTTCGCCAGTAATGCCAAGTCAAGATATTGACCGAGATGTCAAATGGTATGAAAAACAGGTCGGTTTTCAACTGGTTTTTAAAAATGACATGTATGCTGTTCTAAGAAGAAAAAATCTTTTTATTCATTTACAATGGCACGCTGACACAAAAGACGATCCTTTGCTTGGAGGTTCAGTTATCAAAATATTTGTAAAGAATTTAGAACCAATCTTTCAAGAGTTTGTGGAAAGAGGCACCATAAAACCCGAGAAACTACGAATGAATACTGATTGGAACACAAATGAGTTTGGTTTCTATGATTTGAACAACAATTCGATTTTTATAGTTGAGGATATTTGAAAACTGAATTTTGATTATACATTGAAATCCAAATACCCCCCCGTTGGCGCGAGCCTGCCTTGTCGGCAGACAGGGCTGTGTCTTGTGCCAGATCTTCTTATAGATTTATCTAAAAAATCCTTATTTTTATAGGGTAAACCCCAAAAATTACTGCCCCATGAAAAAACGCATTCCCATTTCTGAGATCATGTCCACAGACATAGTCACTGCACATGAAAAGCAGTCTCTACATGAAGTCGCTCAACTGATCGAAAAGAATTCCATACGGCATGTGCCGGTAGTTTCAGGCAAAACCATCATCGGAATGTTAAGCAAAACCGATCTGGATAAAATCAGCTTTGTCAATACTGTGGATGGAGAACAGCTAACCACTCTGATGTATGATGTGTTAACCATAGCCCAAGTGATGACCAAAAATGTGTTGACCATTGAACACAAAGACACGGTTTATGACGCAGCTCTCTTATTGTCTAAAAATGAGTTTCATGCACTGCCTGTGATGGATGAGGACGAGTTGGTAGGCATTGTAACCACCACAGATTTAATCAAGTTTTTGCTGACTTTGTTCTAAAGATTGACCTTAGACATTAAAGCGAAAATGCATCACATCGCCGTCATGAACGGTGTAGTCTTTGCCT
>Ga0208880_1000015_pt1 | contig 33347 bp, 37 predicted proteins | sample Knorr_S23_td_Sur_FD_185606 | JGI IMG/M metagenome (GOLD analysis project Ga0208880, IMG submission 185606) | Marine microbial communities from Southern Atlantic Ocean transect - Knorr_S23_td_SurfaceB_ad_5m_LV_B (SPAdes) (version 2) | ecosystem: Environmental > Aquatic > Marine > Oceanic | place...
TACCAACTAGCGGTGTTATGGATCAAAGAAATTATATTTTAGCAAACAAAATTTTACAAAATGAAAATAATCATCCAGTATTAGAATTTGCTTATCAAGGTCCAAAAATTAGTTATCATGGTCAAAGTATCAATTTCACAGTTACTGGATCAGTCAATTTTAACATCATTAAAAATAATCAAGAAATTAAGGGAAATTGTTATCAAGCCAATACTTTAGAAGATGGCGATCAGTTAGACATTTTATCAACTGACAAATCAGTTTATGGTTATTTATCATTTAGTGGAAAACCTGTTGTAAATTACCAATGGAAAAGTTGTTCTACAAATACGAAAGCTGAAATTGGTGCAAATGATGGAAAAAAACTTGAATTAAACCAAAAAATCTTAATTCAAGATATTAAAAGAATATCGAAAAGAAGTTTAAATTACATAAATACAAAAATAGAAAATATCAGGGTTATTAAAGGAACTAATTTTGACTACTTTTCAGATGATGCAAAAAATATTTTTTTTAAAAAAGAATTTACAGTCACAAAATTGACTGACCGTATGGGGATGAGATTAGAGGGTGAAAAGCTTCAAAATATTATTGACACTAATATAAAGTCAGAAGGCCTTGTAAAAGGGGTTATACAAGTCCCAGCTGATGGGAATCCAATTATTATGCTATCAGACCATGGAACGATCGGTGGTTATCCAAAAATCGCAACTGTTATAAGCGCAGACTTTGATAAAGTTGTTCAATTACCACCTGGTTCAAAAATAAAATTTAAACAAGTGAATTTAAATGATGCTGAAACTATTTTTAAATTATATGAGATGGAGACAACAAATTTAATTTCAAAAATTACATGAACATTATGTCAAAAATTCCAGGTCCTTTATTAGTTTTTTTTGGAGCTTGCGCTTTAAGCTTTGGTGGTTTGATAGTTAAATCTTTTGAGGGATCTACTTTATGGCAAATTTTATTTTGGCGGTCACTCTTTTTTATAATTGTTATAACAATATTTTTAATTCTTACTTATAAACAAAAAATATTTGGTGCTTTGATTAAATCTGGGTTTCCAGGACTTTTTGGTGGAATAATTTTATCAAGTGGTTTTTGTGGATATGTTTTTGCAATGTATAATACGACAGTTGCTAACACCAATTTTATAATACAAACACAGACTATTTTTTTAGCTATATTTGGTTATTTATTTTTAAAAGAAAAAATTTCAAAATTAACTTTAACTTCAATAATTCTTGCAATAGCTGGAATAATTATGATGGTTGGCAACTCACTTTCATTTGGTCAGATGGCAGGAAATATTGCAGCATTTGTTATGCCTGTTTCTTTTGCAATTCTTATTTTGATTGTAAGAAAATATCCAGATGTAGATATGGTCCCTTTACAATTAGTAGCAGGGATATTTGCAATGATAATTGGTTATTTAATGTCTCCTACAATTTTAATTTCATTTAATGATATATTTTTAGGATTCTTGGCTGGTTTTTTTCAAGTTGGTTTAGGATTTATATTTATAACAATTGGCGCAAGATCTACACCCTCAGCATTTGTCGGAATTATTATGCTTACAGAAGCAGTGTTAGGACCATTATGGGCCTGGATGTTTGTTAATGAAAATCCTCCATTTATAGTTTTAATTGGTGGATCTATCGTAATCTTAGCGGTTGTAATGCAGTTTCTATCTCACTTATTTGTTAAAAAAAATTAAATTTTAACTGCACATTTAAATTTTATTTGTGCTATATTATTTCTACGGGAGAGACTACTTTAATGTAGCGCCGAAGGAGCAAACACCCAATAATCTCTCAGGCAAAAGGACCGTACATATTAACTCTGGAAAGAGATTAAGTTCTCGCCGAAGGAGCAAAACTCTCAGGCAAAAAGACAGAGGGGTAAAATAACGATAGAGTTAATATGGTAAAAAAAACTTCTTTATACAATTTTCACATTAATAATGGTGCTAAAATGGTTGAGTTTGCAGGTTACTCAATGCCAATTCAGTACAAAGATGGAATTGTACAAGAGCACAAGTTTACTAGAGAAAGCTCAGGAGTATTTGATGTATCCCATATGGGCCAGTTATTTATAGCAGGCAAAGATGATTTAACAAAAGATCTTCAAAATATTTTTCCATTAGATTTAGAAAACTTAAATTTAAATCAATGTAAATATTCTTTTTTAATGAATGATGATGCTGGAATCTATGATGATTTAATAATTACAAAAATGAAAGATGGATATTTAATTATATTAAATGCAGCATGTAAAAATAATGATTTTAGTATTATTCAAAAAAAACTTGAAAATAAATATGAGATGAATTTAGATGAAAACTTATCTTTAATTGCCTTGCAAGGACCTAAGGCTAAAATAGTTTTAGAAAAAATTATTTCTGGAATTAATAAGCTCAAATTTATGTATGGAGATAATTTTTCGTTTGAAGACTCTGATTTGTTTATCACAAGATCTGGTTATACTGGAGAAGACGGATTTGAAATATCAATAGATAATCAAAAAGCAGAGATTTTTGTTGATCTATTAATTAAAAATGGATCAAAGCCAATTGGTTTAGGAGCAAGAGATACTTTAAGACTAGAAGCGGGACTTTGCTTGTATGGTAATGACATAGATTTGAATACCAGCCCAATTGAAGCTAATTTAAAATGGGCAATATCAAAAAAAAGAATAGATACAGATTATCCAGGATCACAAGTAATTAAAGATCAAATAAATAACGGTGTAAAAATTATTAGAGTAGGAATTAAGCCAGAGACTAGAGTTATTGCAAGAGCAAATACAAAAATTTTTAATGAAGAAAATAAAGAAATTGGGAAAGTTACAAGTGGAACATTTGGGCCAAGCGTCGACTGTTCAATAGCGATGGGATATATAGACAACCAATACTGTTTAGTTAATACAAAAGTATTTGTTGAAGTAAGAGGAAAAAAAGTTCCAGCAAGCATTTGTAATTTACCATTTTATAAAAAAAATTATGTGAAAGGAGAAATAAATGTCTAATTTAAAGTTTTCAAAAGAACATGAATGGATCAATCTTGAAGGGGAAATTGCAACAATAGGAATAACTAAGCACGCTACTGAAATGTTAGGAGATATAGTATTTGTAGAACTTCCAGAAAAAGGCTCCAATGTAGAAAAAGATGGTACCGCTGGTGTAGTTGAGTCTACTAAAGCAGCAAGCGATGTATATACTCCAGTTAGCGGTGAAGTTGTTGATCTTAACCAGTCAATAGTTGACGATCCATCAAAAATAAATTCTGATCCAGAAGGAAGTGCTTGGTTTTTCAAATTAAAAATTAAAGATAAATCTGAAATGGACAGTTTAATGGATAAAGATGAATATGATAAATTTTGTAAAGAAAGTAGTTAAGCATGTTAGAAAATAATAAAAGTTTTTTTAGAAGACACATAGGAAGCTCTGCAAATGATCAAAAAAAGATGCTTGATCTTCTGGGGCACAAAAACATTGATGAACTTATATCAAAAACTGTTCCCCAAAATATTCAGTTTAAAGATACCTTAACAATTGGAGAACCAAATTCAGAATATGAAGCACTTCGAAAGCTAAAAATTATTTCTAAACAAAATAAAATATACTCTAATTTTATAGGGATGGGTTATTATGGAACATATATTCCTAATGTTATCCTAAGAAATATTTTAGAAAATCCTGGTTGGTACACATCTTATACACCTTATCAGCCTGAAGTAGCTCAAGGCAGATTAGAAATGCTACTAAATTTCCAACAAATGATAATAGATTTTACAGGAATGGACATAGCAAATGCCTCTTTATTAGATGAAGGGACTGCAGCAGCAGAGGCAATGGGAATGAGTTACAGATTGAATAAACAAAATAGTAAAATTGTATTTATATCTGATAACTGTCATCCACAAACAATCGATGTTGTTAAAACAAGAGCTGAACCTCTAGGTTTAAAAATTATTATTGGAAATAATGAAACAGCTTTAGAAAATATTAAAGAAGATATCGTTTGTGGAATTATCCAGTATCCTGGAACGCTTGGAGAATTGAAAAACCCGAACGAAATAATTAGCAAAATTCATAAAAAAAATGGAAAAGCAATTTTAATTTGTGATCTTCTCTCATTAGCTTTAATTAAAACACCTGCAGAATTAGGAGCAGATATTGCAGTAGGAAGTTCACAAAGATTTGGTATCCCCATGGGATACGGAGGTCCTCACGCTGCATTTTTTGCAACAAGAGATGAATATAAAAGATCTATGCCTGGAAGAATTGTTGGAGTTTCAGTAGATAGACATGGAAATAAAGCTTACAGATTAGCTTTACAAACTCGTGAACAACATATCAGAAGAGACAAAGCCACAAGCAATATTTGTACATCACAAGCTTTGTTAGCAATAGTAGCCGCTGCGTTTGCTATTTATCATGGTCCAGAAGGAATCAAAACAATAGCTGAAAGAGTTTCACAGCTTGCTAATAATTTTGCAAATAAATTAAAACAGTCTGGTTACGAGTTATATTCAGATACATTTTTTGACACTGTAACAATTAAAACAAAAGAAAAAACAGAAAAAATATTTCAAAACGCTTTAGAACAAAAAGTAAATATAAGAAAAGTTGATTCTGAAACTTTAGCAGTTTCTTTTGATCAGAAAAAAAATGTTTATAGAGCTAATCAATTGTTAAAAATATTCAATTCATCAGAATCTATAAAAGATAATCCTACTGAAAATTTACCAAACTTGCCTAAAGATCTTTTAAGATCTTCGAGTTACTTAGATCATCCAGTTTTTAATAATTATCATTCAGAAACTGAAATGCTGAGATATTTAAAAAAATTAGAGGATAAAGATATTGCTCTAAATAGATCAATGATTGCTCTTGGATCTTGCACAATGAAACTTAATGCAGTTGCAGAAATGATTCCTGTTTCATGGAGAGAATTTTCCGAACCTCATCCTTTTACTCCAATAGAACAGATGGACGGATACAGAAATCTTTTTACAGATTTAAAAAATTGGCTTAGGTCAATTACAGGTTTTTCTGGAGTATCTTTGCAACCTAATGCTGGAGCGCAAGGAGAGTATGCAGGATTAATGGTAATAAAAAAATTCCATGCAGAAAATGGAAACCTTAATCGTGATGTCTGTTTAATTCCTAGCTCTGCACATGGAACAAACCCAGCAAGTGCGCAAATGGTTGGAATGAAAGTTGTAGTGGTTAATTGCGATAAAGAAGGAAATGTTGATCTTGAAGATTTAAAGAATAAAGCAGAAAAAAATTCAGAAAATTTGGCCGCATTGATGGTTACTTATCCATCTACACATGGTGTTTTCGAGGAAAAAATTACAGAAATATGTGATTTAATTCATAAACATGGTGGGCAAGTTTATATGGATGGAGCCAATCTTAATGCCCTAGTAGGAATTGCAAGGCCAGGAAATTTTGGTCCCGATGTTTGCCATATTAATTTACACAAAACTTTCTGCATTCCACATGGTGGAGGAGGACCTGGAATGGGGCCAATTGCGTGTAAGAGACATTTGGAACCTTATCTGCCCAATCATCCCATAATTAAAGATTGTGGACCCGCATCTGGAATTGGTTCAATTTCCGCCGCACCTTGGGGCAGTTCAAGTATTTTACCAATATCCTGGATGTATATTAAAATGATGGGTTCTGAGGGACTTAAAATTGCAACTGAGAGCGCAATACTAAATGCAAATTATATTGCTCACAGACTAAAAGATTATTTTCCAATTTTATATAAAGGTAAAAATGGAAATGTAGCTCATGAATGTATTATTGATATTAGGCCAACTAAAAATGATACGGGTATAACCGAGGAAGATATTGCAAAACGTCTTATTGATTTTGGTTTTCATGCACCAACAATGTCCTGGCCAGTTTCTGGTACAATGATGATTGAACCAACAGAAAGTGAAAATTTAAGAGAATTGGATAGGTTTTGTGATGCATTAATAACAATCAAAAAAGAAATTGAAAAAATAAAATCTGGAGAATTTGATAAGGTTGATAATCCAATTAAAAACGCTCCTCACACAGATGTAGAATTAGTTTCTAATGAATGGAAACATAAATATTCAAGAGAAGAAGCGGCATATCCATCTGGATATTTAAAAGAAAATAAATTTTGGCCACCGGTTGGAAGAGTAGATAATGTTCATGGAGATAAAAATTTAATATGTTCTTGTCCAAGTATCGATGAATATAAAGAGGATGCTGCTTAAGATTTAATGAAAATAGCAGTTGTTGGATCAGGTATATCTGGTTTAAGTGCAGCATATTATTTATCAAAAAAGCATCACGTAGACTTATTTGAAAAAGATGATCATTTCGGGGGTCATTCTCACACGATTGATTTATTAATTGAACAAAAAAAAATATCAGTTGATATTGGTTTTATAGTTTTTAATCAAAAAACTTATCCTAATTTAATAAATTTTTTTAAAGAGAATGATATTGAAATAGAAAAAAGCGATATGTCTTTTTCTGTATCAGTTAAAAATTCAAAATTTGAATATTGTGGAAGGGGATTAAGAGGAGTTTTTGCAAATAAATCTAATTTATTTAATTTATCTTTCATAAAAATGTTTATAGATATTTTAAAATTTTATAAAAAATGCGATCAAATATCTGAGTTTGAAGAAAATACTACGCTTGGCGAATATTTAGAAATAAATAAGTTATCAAAATTTTTTATAGATTATCATTTAATACCAATGGTTTCAGCTATTTGGTCCATGCCACCTTTTGAAGCTAAGAAAATGCCATTAAAGTTTTTTCTAAAATTTTTTCAAAATCATGGATTATTTAAACTGAAAAATAGACCCCAGTGGTATACCGTAACCAATAGAAGTAAAACATATGTAAACAAAGTTCTATCAAGACTAAGCGGTGAATTTTTTAAAAACTATCCAGTAAACAAAATAATAAGGAATAATAATGGTATCGATTTATATTATGGCGATAAAAGTGAATATTTTAGTTACGATAAAGTAGTTTTAGCATGCCATGCCGATCAAAGTTTATCCTTAATCCAGGAACCGCTCAAAGAGGAAAAAGAGATACTCTCTAATTTTAGCTACAAGAAAAATTTAGCTATAATTCATACAGATCAAAATTTAATGCCAAAGAATAGAAAAGTTTGGTCGTCGTGGAATTCGATAATAAATAATAATAATTTAGAGAATAATTCTATAACTTATTGGTTAAATTTATTACAAAATTTAAAATTTGATAGAGATATTTTTTTAACCTTAAATCCTAATATACAAATCAATGAAAAAAAAATATTGCAAATAGTAAATTTTACACATCCATATTTTGATCAAAGAGCTTTAGATAATCAGATTAAATTAAAAAATATACAAAATAAAAAAAATATTCTTTTTTGTGGAAGTTATTTTGGTTATGGTTTTCATGAAGATGGAATAAAATCTTCCATTGAAATGTTAGAAACCATTAATGATTAAGAATTCAAAAATTTATACTGGAAAAGTTATACATAAGAGATTTAAACCAAAAGAACATTTTTTTAAATATAAAGTATTTTCGCTTTTAATCGATTTGGATGAATTAGAAATTATAGATAAAGAAATAAAGATATTTTCCTATAATAAATTCAACATAGTAAGCTTTTACGATAAAGATCATGGTGAAAGAGACGGAAGTTCAATAAAAAAATGGGTAAAATCAAACTTAAATAAAATTGGAATTTATGATGAAAAAATACAAATTAAATTACTCTGTTATCCTAGGATACTTGGTTATGTATTTAATCCCTTAAGTATATTTTTTGTTTACAATGACAAATTGGAATTAATTTCTTTATTATATGAGGTAAAAAATACTTTTGGTGAACAACATACTTATATATTTAAAGTAGATAGAGAAAAAGTAATTCAAAATAATTGTGAAAAAAAATTTTATGTATCACCTTTTATTGAGATGGATTGTCATTATTATTTTAAAGTTTTAATACCTGAAGAACAACTATCAGTAGTAATTAATCAAAGTGATAAAGAGGGAAAACTTTTATACGCTTCTCAGGATGGAATTTCTAAGGAATTTACAAACAAAAATATAATCTTTTCTTATTTAACCCATCCACTAATGTCATTTAAAGTTATTGCCGCAATACATTATGAAGCTTTTAAATTATGGTTAAAAAGAATAAAATTAGTATCAAAGAAAATTAAATTAAAAAATAATGTTACTATAGAAAATTAATGAATTTAAATAATTGGACAGAAAAAATAGTTTTTAATTCTTTAAAACTAATTAACGGTGGATACTTAGTAATTAAAAATTATGATGGCGAACAATATTATTTTGGAAATCCAGAACATCATTTAAAAGTAGCAATAAAAATTAATAATCCAAGTTTAACATATCAAATTATAAAAAATGGAAGCACAGGACTTGCCGAGGCTTATATGAAAAATGACTTTGAAACTGATAATTTAACTAATTTAATTGAATTAACAGCAAAAAATATAAAACTAATTTACAAATTTTCGGGGATTTTTGATTTTCCATTAATTAATAGAATAAAAAGTTTATTTATAAAAAATGACAAGAAAAGAAGTAAGAAAAATATAGCAAAACATTATGATCTAGGTAATGAATTCTTTTCGTTATGGCTGGACCCAACATTAACTTACTCTAGTGCAATATTTGAAGAAAAAAATGATGATTTAGAAAAAGCACAATTAAACAAGTATAAAAAATTAATAGATCTTATTAAGCCTAGACAAGGAGACAAAATCTTAGAAATAGGATGTGGATGGGGAGGATTTGCAGAATACGTTGGAAAAAATTATGATGTTAAATTAGATTGCATCACTATTTCAAAGAAACAATATGAATACGCTTCCAAAAGAATTTTTGAAAATGGATTAAATGAAAAAATAAATATTATATATAAAGACTACCGAGATGTGCAAGAGAAGTACAATTCTATTGCTTCAATCGAAATGATAGAAGCTGTTGGAAAAAACTACCTTCAAATTTATTTTAAAACTTTAAAATCAAATTTAATCGATGGTGGAAAAGCGGCTATTCAAGCAATAACAATAGATGATAAATTATTTGATCGTTATAAATCTAGAGAAGATTTTATACAAAAATATATTTTTCCAGGCGGTTTTTTGCCATCCAAAAAAAAATTATATGATCTTTCAGCAAATAATGGATTGAAAATAGATCAATACAATTCTTATGGTTTTCATTATTCTAATACCCTTAAAATGTGGAAAGATGAATTTTTAAAAAAATGGGAAGAGATATCAAGACAAGGTTTTGATAATAAATTTAAAAGAATGTGGGATTTCTATTTATCATACTGTGAGGCGGGATTTAAATCCGAGAATATAGACCTAATTCAATTTTCTCTTCAAAATAGATAGGAGCTTAATGCAAGGTAAATTTTTTAAAAAAGCATTTTTATTGATAATTTTTATTGGATTGATTACAAGTTGCTCTAGCAGCCAATCTATGAAACCAGAAGATTTTAAAGATAAAAAACCAAGATTAATAATTGAAGAATATTTGTCTGGGAATGTTAAAGCTTGGGGAATACTTCAAAATAGATCTGGTAAAGTAACAAGGCAATTTTCAGCAACTTTAAATGGCAAATGGGATGGAAATAAACTTATTTTGGATGAAAAATTTAATTGGGATGATGGAGAAGTACAAGACAGACAATGGCAAATAAACAAAATAGACGAACATCATTATGAAGGAACGGCAGGTGATGTTGTTGGAAAAGCAAAAGGATTTTCTTATGGTCCAGCATTTAAGTTTGAATATGTTTTGTTAGTTCCAGTTAAAGGTAGAGAAATTAAAATTACTTTTGATGATTGGATTTTCATGCAAGATGAACAAGTTGCAATCAATAGAGCTAAAATGACTAAATTTGGAATTAAGGTTGCAGAACTAACTGTATTTTTTATTAAAGAATAATTATTTTTTTTGAAACTTAGTAAGTTTTTTTATTAAGTAAAAATAAATTTTATAAGGCAAAATACTAAAAAGTTTTAGTATTAAAGTTAATTCTTTTGGAAAATGTATTTCGAAATTTTTTTTATTGACTAAAGAGTCATAAATTTTATCAGCTGCATACTCAGGTGTTTTTAAAAATGGCATTTTAAAATCATTTTTATCTGTCATTGGTGTTTTAATAAATCCAGGAGATACTAAGCAAATTCGAACGTTATATCTTCCAAAGTCAAAATAAAGACTTTCTGTTAGATTATTTAATGCTGATTTTGAAGGACCGTATCCAGTTGAATTAGGCAAGCCTCTATATCCAGCAATAGAAGACACTATTGCAATAGTTCCTTCCTTTTTATCTTTATAATATTTTTCAACTGCTTTAATTGAATTTAAAGTTCCAAAAAAATTTATTTTAAAAACATTTTCTATTTGTTCTAGATCAATATCTTTCTCTTTTTTTGGATCCCAAGTACCAGTTGAAAAAAAACAAAAATCTATTTCGTTGTACTTTTCTTTAATTTGACTAAAAACATTTTGACAATTTTCTTTCTCAGTAACATCTAATGGAAAACTTGTAATGTTTTGGTATTTATCAGATAATTCTTTTAATAAGCTCTCTCTTCTTGCAGATACAGCCACATTCCATCCTTCATTAGCAAATTTAATCGCTAAAGCTTTTCCAATTCCCGTGCTACCACCTGTAATCCAAATAGTTTTTTTCATTATATTGTGTTGTATAGTTTCATAATGTTTAAAAATAAAATTTTATCTTTTTTTTTGTTTCTTGTAACAACATTCTTTGCTTCATTCATTGGAGGAATTACCACATTTAAATTTAAAGAACCTTGGTATTCAACACTTATTAAACCTTCATTTAATCCACCAGATTGGGTTTTTGGACCCGTTTGGACTGTTTTGTATTTTATCATCGCTATAGCTATTTGGAATGTTTGGAACAAAACTAAAAATCTTAATCTTGTTTATATTTATTTTGTTCATTTAATATTTAATACAACTTGGAGTATTATTTTTTTTGGATTTAAAAATATTTCACTCGCTCTTATTAATTTAATTGTGTTGATTTTATTAATTGTTTTTTTAATTTTAAAATATAGGGTTATTAGCAAATTGAGCTCTATACTAATGCTGCCTTATTTATTTTGGTGTTGTTTTGCGCTGTTACTAAATGTTTATATATTGAAATTAAATTAATATGGATGATGTGGTTATTGTAGGCGGTGGAATAATTGGAGCGGCGACTGCTTATTTTTTATCTAAGGAAGGCAGAAAAGTTAAAGTAATAGAACGAGACCCAACGTATAAAACTGCATCTTTTCCGTTATCATTAGGTGGATTTAGAAGACAATTTTTTCAAAAGGAAAACATTTTACTTGGTAAATTTGCAAGAGAATTTATTTTTCAAATTCCAGAATTGCTAAAAACAGAAAAAAATCCGAATCCAACTGCAAGCATGGTTCCCAATGGCTATTTATTGATGTTTGGACCAGAGCATGCAGAAGAACAATACAGAGCTTTAGAAAATCATAAAGCCTGTGATGCAGGAACAAAAAATATTAAAGGTTCAGACCTTTCAAAAATTTTTCCTTATATTAATAATGAAGGCATAGAAACTGCAACTTACACAGATAATAAAAGCGAAGGTTGGATTGACCCTTTTATGTTTCATAGCGCGTTAAAATCTAAAGCTATAGAGTTAGGCGCTGAATTTATAAAAGGAGAGGTCAAAAGTCTTTCAGAAATAAACGCTAAGGTTATAATTTCAGCGGCCGGATGTTGGACGCAAGAGTTATTAGAAGATATTCCTGTTGTTCCTCAAAAACACACCGTTTTTAGGGTAAAATGTCCAAAGCATATTCCAGAAATGCCTTTAACTGGTGATTTAACGACAGGAGTTTATTGGAGGCCAGAAGGAAAAGAGTATTTGGCTGGTTCACCTCTATCAGTTTTTGATGCAAAAGATTTAGAGCCTGCTTGGAATGATTTTGAAGAATTAGTTTGGCCAGCGCTAGCAAAAAGAATTCCAGCATTTGAGGAACTAAAGCTTACTGGAGGGTGGGCAGGATATTATGATTGTAATAAATTAGATAATAATGCGGTTGTTGGGAAACACCCTAAATATGATAATGTTTATATGGCTTCAGGTTTTACTGGACGTGGTTTAATGCAAGCACCTGGGATTGGAAGAGCATTAACAGAGCTTATAACAACAGGAAGTTATCAAACAATTGACATTAGTGTTTTTGCTGTTGAAAGAGTATTAAAAAGTAATGCAAGGCCTGAGCCTTACGTCTTATAATTTTTTAACATAAATTCCTAAAATTCCATTAAAAATTGATACAGATAAAATTATTAATTGTCCTTTTAAGGAATAAAAATCAAAACTAGGATAAAAACTGATACCTATACTTAAAAATATATATGTAAGAATAAATGGTCTATAAAATCTTTTTAATAAATATAATAAATTCATTTTAAAAAAATTGAATATCCCATACGTGCAGCAACGAATAATACTAATAGTGAAGTTACTAGCGCTAAAATTTTGGTAGGAAATATTTTTAAATTTAAGAAATTTCCAATTTGACCTCCAATAAATACTGCTAATAATAGAAGTAAATAAGACTTAAGATCAAAAAAATTTGCATGTTTTGTTAATTGACCCAAAATTCCAAATATAGAATTTATTAAAATAAATAAAGATACAGTAGTTGTAATATTCTTTGGATTTGCTGCTTTACATAAATAAAGAATAGGACTTAAAAAAATACCTCCACCAATACCAACCACTCCAGACACAAATCCTAAAACTATCCCAATTAAAATTGATATTATATATGGTAAAGTTTTATAAAGATTATTATCATCTCCATAAGATTTAAAATTTACTAATAATAAAAAACCCGCAATACTTAAAACAAGAAATAATAATATCTCAAAAAGATCTTTTTCGATTTGAATTGACCCACCTAAAAAAGCAAAAGGAATAGAACCAATCAGATAAGGAACTAGTAACTTAATATCAAGATTGCCTGCTCTTATGTAGTTAAATGAATTTCCAGATACCACTATAATGTTACATGCAAGAGCTATTATAGGAAATATAGTGTATGGAATTCCCCATAGCAAAAGTAAAGCTAGATAAGTTGATCCACCTCCAAATCCGACACTAGAGTAAATTAATGCAGTTACAAAAAAAAGAATAGATAATATAATCATTTTACAATTATGAATGTAAATATAGCACTATTAACTGTTACTGATACCAGAACTTTTAAAACAGATAAATCAGGTAATATATTAGTTAAAAAAATTAATAAAGCTGGACATAATTTATTTGATAGAAAAATTTGCAAAGACAATAAAAAAGATATCAAAAAAATAATTAAATCTTGGTTAAAAAAGAAAAAAATTGACGTAATTATAACAACAGGTGGAACTGGATTAACTGGACGAGACATTACACCTGAAGCAATCAATGAAATTGCAGATAAACATATACCTGGATTTGGTGAAGTGTTTAGATATTTAAGTTTATCGACAGTTGGAACATCTTCTATTCAATCAAGAGCTTGCGCAGTTCTTGCTAAAGGAAAATATATTTTTGCATTACCTGGATCTTCAGGCGGAGTGACCGATGCTTGGGATAAAATACTAATTCATCAGCTCGATATAAATCATAAACCTTGTAACTTTGTAGAATTATTTCCAAGATTAAAAGAAAAATAAATTACTTTCTTGTTGCAACATAAACACCTATGGATGCAATTACCAATCCAAGAATATCAAATTTTGTAAGAGTTTCGTTTATAAATACAAAAGCCATAACTGCTGAAACTGGTGGTACTAAAAAAAATAAAGTTGAAGTTTTGCTGACAGACCTATTTTTGATTAAATACATCAAGATTGCAAACGCACCAAAAGAAATAAAGAAAATTTGGTGAGATATTGCTAATATAAAACTAGTTGTAAAATGGATAGAAGGATTTTCAAACAATGTCATTAAAAGTATATTAAACAAACATCCACCTAATGCTTGATAAGCATTATTTACTGATAAAGGAATATTTCCACTAAGTTTTTTTTGCCATAAAGTTCCAATAGTAATTCCAGCAAGTGCAGCTAAACACGTCAAAATCCCTAGAAGCGGGTATTCGTTATTAAAATCTATTCCTAAAACAATTATTGAACCAAAAAAACCTAAAATAACTCCAACCCATTGTTTCCAAGAAATTTTTTCATTAAAGAGAGGACCAGAGAAAATATTTGTTAAAATAGGTTGAAGAGTTACAATTAAAGCAACTATTGCTGCAGGCACTCCTACAGAAAATGCATACCAACAACCACCTAAATAAATTCCATGAAATAAAACGCCTGTTAAAAAACTTTCAAAAAAATTTTTAATGGATACTAAAATTTTTTCTTTTTTAAAGTATGCGTAAATTAAAAAGCCAAAAATAACTATAGCAAACCTGAAACTAAGCCCTGCAAAAGGAGTAGCGTCTAAAGTAATAATTTTTCCAGAGATAAAAGCAGAAGACCATAATAGAATAAACAAAAGTGGAAAAAAGTTTACCATCAAATTTGGTTTTATTTATTTTTGGTATTTATCTTTCCATTCAGAGTAAGGCATTCCATAAACATGCTCTCTTGCATCAGGATCAGTAATACTAATGCCTTTTTTTTCAGCTTCCTCTCGGTACCACTTTGATAAGCAGTTCCGACAAAATCCTGCTAAATTCATTAAATCTATATTTTGCACATCTTTTCTATCTCTAAGGTGTTGTAGAAGTCTATCGAAAGCTGCAGATTGTAATTCTTTTTTTATATTCTCATCCATAAATTTTGGTGTATCTTTATTTTAATGAAATTGACAGGATCATATCAAATAAATTTAGAAAAACAAAAAGTATGGGAAGCTTTAAACAACCCTGAAATTTTAAAAAAATCTATACCCGGATGCGAAGAGTTTATAAAGAAATCAGATACAAACTTTACTGCTAAAGCTACTAATAAAATTGGACCTTTTAACGCTTCATTTACAGGTGAAGTAGAACTTCAAGAACTTAATCCTCCAAATAGTTATAAAATTACTGGATCTGGGAATTCACCAGTCGGTTTTGCAAAAGGAGAGGCGGACGTAAAATTAGAAGATAAAGATCAGGGTACACTTTTAACTTACACAGTTGAAGCCCAGGTTGGTGGAAAGATTGCTCAGGTTGGTTCAAGATTAATTGATATGACAGCAAAAAAAATGGCTGATATTTTTTTTGGAAAATTTTCAGAATTGATTTCGGAGAATAAAGAATCTGAAAATAAATATAAACAGGAAGAACCAAAACCTCCAACGGAAGAAAAATCTAAAATTGATTATGGTTATTTGTTTGGAGCAATAGTATTAGGCATTTTCTTAATTTATTGGACTTTTTTTAAACATAAATTCTAGTTTAGGTAGAGCTTAAAAATACAAGATTGTTGATAATCCTTTAACTTAATGGTTAAATTTAACTTTATAACTTGAGGGGACGATATGACAAAAGTTTCATTAGAGGTTAATGGTAGAAAAGTAGAAAAAGAAGTTCCTGATAATACATTACTTTCAACATTTATTAGAGAACATATAAATTTGACTGGTACTCACATTGGTTGTGATACAAGTCAATGTGGTGCTTGCGTTGTCCATGTAGATGGAAATTCTTTAAAAAGTTGCACGACTTTAGCGGCCGATGTTAATGGTTCAAAAATAACAACCATCGAAGGTTTAGCAAATAACGGAAAAATGCATCCAATGCAGGAGGCATTTAAGAAGTTGCATGGTTTACAATGTGGTTTTTGTACGCCAGGAATGGTTATGAGTGCAGTTGACTTAATTCAAAAAAATAAAAATCCATCTGATCAAGAAATTAGAGAATGGTTAGAGGGAAATATTTGTAGATGTACTGGATATCAAAATATAGTTGCAGCTGTAAAAGAGGCTGCAAAAAACATGTAGTTAATTTGGAGGGATAATTGTATGGCAAGTTTAGTTGGATCAAGAGTTGAGAGAAAAGAAGATAAAAGATTTTTAACAGGAAAAGGTAGATATACAGCAGACATAAATATTGCTAATCAAACTTATGCGGTATTCGTAAGATCTCCTCATGCAAGAGCTAAAATTAAGAAAGTAGATATTTCTAAAGCACTTAAATCCTCAGGCGTAGTTAGTATATTAACAGGTGCAGAAATTGCAGAAGACAAAATTGGTGGCTTGATTGCAGGATGGGCTATTAGAAGTGAAGATGGTTCTGAAATGAAATGTCCAGCTAATCCACCGCTTGCAAAAGATAATGTTAATTATGTTGGAGATCCTGTTGCGGTAGTAATTGCAGAAAGTTTACAAGAGGCAAAAGCTGCAGCTGAAAAAGTTGATGTAGATTACAATATTCTAAAAGCAGTAACTAGCACAGCGGATGCTATGAAAGGAGAAGCTATTCACGATGGAATAGACAAAAACCTTTGCTATGATTGGTTGTTAGGTGATAGACAAAAAGTAAAAGAAGCTTTTGATAAAGCAGATAAAATAATTTCAATAGATATTATTAATAATAGACTAATACCTAATGCAATGGAGCCAAGAGCGTGCGTTGCCGATTATAATTCTGCATCAGAAGAAATAACTTTATATACAACTAGCCAAAACCCTCATCTTTCAAGACTAATTATGTCTGCATTTGGAAATGTTGCTCCAGAGCATAAGTTAAGAGTAGTGGCACCAGATGTTGGAGGTGGATTTGGATCAAAAATTAACGTTTATAACGAGGATATAGTTTGTAGTTGGGCGGCTAAAAAAATTAATAGAGCAATAAAATGGGTTGCAGAAAGATCAGAATCTTTCCTAACAGATATTCACGGAAGAGATCATGTAACTCATGCTGAACTGGCTGTTACAAAAGATGGTAAATTTTTAGGGTTTAAAAATGAAACCATTGCAAATTTAGGAGCTTATGCCAGAGTTTTTGCAACTGTTACCCCAACTTATTTGTTTGGGCCATGTGCAACTGGAGTTTATGAAATTCCAGCAGCATATAGCAATGTCAAAGCTGTATTTACAAACACAGCCCCGGTAGATGCATATAGAGGAGCTGGAAGACCTGAAGCTACTTACACAATTGAAAGATTAGTCGAAAAAGCGTCAATGGAGCTAGGCATTGATAAAACTGAACTTAGAATAAAAAATTTTCCAACAACGTTTCCTTTTAAACAAACGCTTGTTCACACGGTTGATTCAGGAGACTACGTTGCTGGAATGAATAAAGCTAAACAAATGGCAGACTATGACGGTTTTGCTGCTAGAAAAAAAGACTCAGAGACTAGAGGAAAGTTAAGAGGAATTGGAGTTTCTTCATACTTTGAAGCTTGTGGTATAGCTCCTTCTGCGGCCGTGATGTCTTTAGGTTGCGGTGTTGGACTTTGGGAGTCTGCTGAAGTTAGGTTTAACCCAACAGGACAGGTCACAGTTTATACAGGTTCACACAGCCATGGACAAAGCCACCAAACCACATTTGCTCAAATAGCTGCTGATGAACTAGGAGTTCCGATTGAAAATATAGATATTGTTCATGGAGATACCGATAAAGGCACCTTTGGTATGGGAACATACGGATCAAGATCTTTAGCAGTTGGAGGAATTGCAATAGTTAATGCTTGTAAAAAAATAATTGAAAAAGGAAAAAGAGTTACAGCAAAAATGTTAGAAGCAAATCCAGAAGATGTTGATTTTAAAGACGGTGAATTTATCGTTGCAAAATCAAATAAGAAAAAAACTATCGGAGAAGTTGCTTTTGCTTGCTATTTGCCTGGAGTTAGAGATGAAATGAAATCTCCATTACCTGAAGGAGATGAGCCTGGATTAAAAGAGACAGCGTTTTATGATCCACCAAACTTTTCTTTTCCAGCAGGAACCCATATTGCTGAAGTAGAAATAGATCCAGAAACCGGTGATGTGAAGTTAGAAAAATATACTGCATGTGATGACTTTGGTAGAATAATAAATCCAATGGTTGTTGAAGGACAAGTTCACGGAGGTTTAGCTCAAGGAATAGGGCAAGCTTTATATGAAAATGCTCAATACGATGAAACGGGTCAATTAATGACAGGATCATATATGGATTATACAATGCCAAGAGCGGATAATTTTCCTGAATTTAATATTGGTTATACTTGTACTCACGCAACATCAAATCCTTTAGGAGTTAAAGGTTGTGGTGAAGCAGGAGCAATCGCAGCACCCCCAACAGTTATGAATGCTGTAATTGATGCCTTGGGAGGACAAGAAATTACTATGCCAGCTACTGCTGAAAAAGTTTGGAAGGCATGTAAAAATTTAAAAAAATCTAAAGCAAAAGCTGCGTAAGGAGGATTCATGAAAGATTTTAATTATCATTCTGCAAAAGACAGCAAAGAAGCTTCAAAGCTAGCATCTTCAAGTTCAGCCTTTTTAGCAGGAGGAATGACAACCATTCCTTCTATGAAGTTAGGTTTAGCTACATACAAAGATCTTATTGATATAAAAAAAATAAAACAACTTTCAGGAATTAAAGTGAGTGGAAGTACAGTTAAAATAGGAGCAACAACAAAACATGTTGAAGTTGCAAACTCAAAAGATGTTAAAAAAGCTATACCATCCTTAGCACACCTAGCAGAAGGAATTGGAGATCCACAAGTTAGAAATAGGGGAACCATTGGCGGATCAATAGCAAATAATGATCCCTCAGCTGATTACCCTTCAGCTTGTATTGCGCTTAATGCAACAATACATACTAATGAAAGAAAAATTGAAGCTTCAAAATTTTTTAAAGGAATGTTTGAAACTGCATTGAAGAAAGGTGAATTAATAGAAGCTGTTGAGTTTCAAATACCTGAAAAATCAAGCTATCAAAAATATCCAAACCCAGCTTCTAGATATGCTATTGTTGGTGTTTATGTTGCAAAACATAAGACTGGAGTAAATGTTGCGGTAACTGGAGCAAAATCTTGTGTTTATAATGATGAAAATATTTCCAAAGCTTTAGAAGGAAGTTTTTCATCAAACTCAATATCCAATATAGAGCTTGATAGCTCAGAAATGAACTCAGATATCCATGCTTCTGCAGAGTTTAGATCTAGTTTAGTTATCACGCAGGCTAAAAAAGCAGTTGATGCTTGTTAAGTAAAAAATATATTTTGTCAGATGAAAAATTCATTTGATGAAAAAATTCTTGATGAAGCTTATGATTGGATAAAGTCTAATCAAAAGGTAGTTTTAGCAACCGTCATACAAACTTGGGGATCCTCTCCTAGACAAGTCGGAAGTAGAATGATTGTTAATGAAAAAGGCGATTTCTCAGGGTCTGTTTCAGGAGGATGCGTTGAGTCAGCAGTTGTAAGAGAGTGTATAGAATTAATTCAAAAGAATAAGAAATGTAAAAAAATAGAATTTAAAGTTTCTAACGAAAGTGCATGGGAAGTCGGTTTGGCTTGTGGCGGAGAGATTGCAGTTTATATAGAACAAGTTATCCAATGAAAATCCAAACACTTGAGAAAATTATTAAAAATAAATCTATTAAAAAAGAATTTGCAATTATTACAAATCTTCAAAATGGTTCAAGTGAAGTTTATGAACCTGGGAAAAAACTCTCAGAAGAATTTAGTAAATTTACTTCAGAAATTGAAAGTTTTTATAAATCTAAAAAGAATGGAATTATTGAAAGTACAGAAATATTTGTTGAAACTTATGTTAAACCTATAAAAGTAATTATAATTGGCGCAGTCCATATAGCTCAATATTTAATTGAGTTTGCTAAAAGTTTAAACTTTGAAATAACAATAATTGATCCTAGGGGTTACTTTGCATCAGAACAAAGATTTCCAGATATAAAAATTATTAATAAATGGCCAGATGAAGCTTTTAAAGAAATTGATACTAATGAAAACTCAGCTTTAATAGCTCTGACTCATGATCCAAAAATAGATGATCCAGCTTTGCAATATGCTTTAAGGAAAAAATTTTATTATATTGGCGCATTGGGTAGCAAAAAAACTCATGAGAATAGATGTCAAAGGTTAAAAGAAGCTAGCTTTAGCGATGAACAAATTAATTCAATACATGGACCAATTGGAATTAAATTAGGCGGAAAATCAGCACCAGAGATAGCTTTATCAATTATTGCTCAACTAGTTTCAGAAACTTATAAAAAATGATTAGACCAATTAAAAAAGAAGATAAAAAAAATTGGGAAAAACTTTATAGAGGTTATGCAGATTTTTATAAAGTTGAAATGAATGATGAAATATTAGCAACCGTTTGGAAATGGTTATTTGATAAAAGTCATGAAGTTAGTGGTTTAGTTTATGAAGAAAATTTTAAGATTATTGCATTGGCTCACTATAGAAAAATGCCAAGTCCATTAAGAGGAAAATATATTGGTTTTTTAGATGATTTATTTGTGGATCCAGAGCATAGAGGAAAAAAAATAGGAGAAAAAATGTTAAGTGAGTTAAAAAAAATCTCAGAAATGAATGGGTGGGGATTGGTAAGATGGATCACAAGAGAAGACAATGAAAGAGCAAAAAGTTTATATGATAAAGTTTCTGAAAAAACTACTTGGGATACCTACGAATTAAAATGATCAAAGCAATTTTGCTTGCAGCCGGTCAATCGAAAAGATTAAAATCTGAGAATAAATTAATTAAATTATATAAAAAAAAACATTTAATAAATTATTCAATAAACACTTTACAAAAAAGCAAAATAAATAAAATTATAATAGTGCTTGGTTATGAGAAAGAAAAAATAAAAAAAATAGTTTCTAAAAGTAAGAAAATTATTTTTGTTAATAATAAACAATTTAAAAAGGGAATTTCTTTTTCAATTAAATCTGGATTAAAAAAGATCAATAAAAAAGATAAAGGCTTTATGATAGTTCATTCAGATATGCCATTTATTAAAACTACTTCGGTTAACATGATTTGTAATTCAATATTAAAACAAAAAGGTTTAGTTCATATTTTAAAACATAAATCTACTAATGGTAATCCAATAGGATTTGATATTTCTTTATTAGATAAATTTAGAAAAATAAAAGGTGACAGAGGAGCAAAATACTTAGTTAAGAGACTTCAAAAAAGAACTTCTTTTATAAAAGTAAAATCAATCAAAGAATTTAAAGATTTTGATAAACTATCTGACTTCAGAGTTTGATTTTTTAAATTTAATTCTTAAACCGAGTAAAACAACAATAATTATTGAATAAATAAGAGGCTCAAAAAATATTGTTTTTGAAAGCCAAATGAAGTGTAGCGCTCCAAATATTGCAATAAGATAAACTAATTTGTGAAGCTTTTTCCAGTTTTGTTTTAAAATTCTAATCATCCTTTGTGAAGATGTAATAGCAAGAGGCACTAGTAATAACCACGCAGCAAATCCAATGAAGATATATTTCTTTTTAATAACATCATCAATGATAGGATCAAAATTAAATCTATAATCAATTCCTACATAGGTGAATAAATGAAGTGTTGCATAAAAAAAAGTAAAAAGACCCAACATCCTTCTATACTTTATCCAAAATGTAGATTTTGTAATTTTTACCAATGGCGACATCAATAAGGTTAAAATTATAAATCTTAAAGTCCATTCACCTGTTACATGAGTAATATGTTTAACAGGCTCTGGTCCTAATTTTCCAAAAAAAAATTCATAAAGTAATATCAAGAAGGGAACACTACAGATCAAAAAAACTATAGGTTTATAGATTTTTTGCATCAAATGCAGCGTTAATAATATTTTTTTAAATCCATCCCGGCATATAAATTTGAAACTTCATCGCCGTATCCATTAAACATCAATGTTTCTATTCTTGGTGCAAAAATATCTTCACCAATTACTCTTTCGGTTGCTTGTGACCATCTTGGATGATCTACTTTTGGATTAACATTTGAATAAAATCCATATTCTCTTGGTGATGCTTTCATCCAAGAAGATGTTGGCATTTTTTCAACAAGTTCAATTTTTACAATTGCTTTTGCACTTTTAAATCCATATTTCCAAGGCACCATGAGTCTTAAAGGAGCTCCATTCTGATTTGGTAGTTCTTTACCATACAAACCAGTTACCATTAAAGTTAATGGATGCATTGCTTCATCTATCCTCAATCCTTCTTTATAGGGCCAGTCAAGGATAGGATATTTTTGACCTTTCATTTGTTCAGGGTCTAGAACTGATGTGAATTTTACAAACTTTGCTTTACTTGTTGGTAATGCTTTATCTAGTAATTTATTAAGAGGGAAACCAAGCCAAGGAATTACCATAGACCAACCTTCCACACATCTTAACTTGTAAATTCTTTCTTCAATAGGAAACATATTTTTAATTTCATCTACAGATAAGCTAATTTTATTTTCAACTTCACCTTCAATTGATATGTCCCAGGGTTTTGTAATAAATTTTTGTGCATTTTTATAAGGATCAGATTTTCCAGTCCCAAACTCATAATAATTATTGTAAGTTGTTACATATTCATAAGTAGTTAAATTTCCTAAATTTTTTTCATTTGTATTGGAACCAAATACTAAACTAGAGCTTGTAAAAAAGGTTGTTCCAGCAATACCTAGTTGTTTAATGAAAGATCTTCGATTATTGAAGATTTTTTCTGGTGTTATTTCTGAACTTTTAAATTTAATCATTTAGTTGGTACTTATACTTGTTCCCTTCAACCATTCGCTATCTTCATTTTTATAGTGTTCTTTTTTCCATATAGGTGTTCTTTTTTTTATTTCTTCTATAATAAATCTTGAGAGTTTATATGCTTGATCTCGATGTTTACAAGCAACCCCTATAATAATACTTTTTTCTCCAAGCCCAACGTATCCTTTAATATGTTCAATAAATACTGCCTTATTAGAGATATTTAATTCAGTTTCACTGTCTTTATAAATTTCCTCAAAACTCTTAATAACCATAGTATCTTTTGCATCATAAGTTATTCCGGTGACTTCTTTATTTTCATTAATATTCCTTACAGTTCCTATAAAATAAATTAATGCACCATATTCAGAAGAAGTTAAAAAATTTTCAGCTTTTTCAATTTCTAATTTTTGTTTTTTAGAATCAATAATTTTTGCATGAAGCATCAACCACCTCCTATTGGAGGTATTATTCCAATTTTTTGATTATTACTTATTAAGTGTTTATCACTTATTAATTTGTCATCTTCAGAACAAAATGCAGATTGTTTAATTATTTGTTTAATATTTTCATTTCCTTTCATATTTATATCTGCGTAAGAAACTAATTTTTCTCTTAAATCTTTTATTTTAGAGTCTTTTTCTATTTCTAATTCTAAATAATTATTTGAACTCAAATCGCGTGCTGCTCCAAATAACTCAACAATTACTCTCATATTAAAAAATATTATTTAAGAAATCTGGCAAACCATCAGGATTAGTCCATAATCCACTTTTGCCGCCTTCTTTGATTAATAATTTAACATTATCAATTTTAAGATGAGGATTAACTATTTTACTTAAATCATAAATAGTAATCAAAGCCGCATTAGCACCCATAATTGCTTCCATCTCAACACCAGTTTTTGCTACAGCAGAAACTACGCAATATACTTCTAGCGAATAATCTTCTGAATTTAATATAATTTTTGTTGCCGTATGATCAATCGGAAGTGGATGACATAAAGGAATAAGTTCGCTTGTTTTTTTTACACCTAATACAGCCGCAACTTCTGCTAAAGCTACAGGATCGCCTTTTGGCATTTTTTTATTCTGTATTAAATCAAAAACTTCTTTTCCAACATATATTTTTCCAAAAGCCAATGCTCTTCGAAAAGTTTCTTTTTTTGAAGAAACATCAACCATATTAAAAGAATTTTTTTGAAATATTTCTTTCGCCCAGTCTTTTAACTGCTCTTGATTAATTACTTTTAAATTTTTCATTATTTTTATCCACCTGTCGTTGATAAATTTTTTGTTAATCCTGTTTCACCTAGTTCTAAATAATGAGATTCTTTTTTAAATTTCATTTGACCAAGAATTAGATCTTTCAATTCTTCAATTTGATCATCTTTTTGTAATAAATGTCTAATACTTATTCCTGTATTTCCAAATAAACATAATCTTAAATCTCCTCTAGAAGTAATTCTCAAACGATTACAAGTTCTGCAAAAATCTTTAGAGTATGGTGCAATAATTCCAAATTTCCCTTTAAAATCTGGATTGATATAATTTAAGGATGGACCTGCATCTTTACCTAAAGTTTGATAAATCCAATTATTTTTATTTAAGTAATCTTTGAAAATTTTTGAAGAAACATGATATTTTCTAAAATAATCTAAATTATCTCCAGTTTGCATTAACTCTATATATCTAAAATCTACTTTATTTATTTTAATAAATTCTGCCCAAGATTTAAAATCTTTATCAGATGCATTAATACCATTTAAAAGAACTGCATTTATTTTAATATTTTCAAAGTCTAAATCTTGTAAAATTTTAATTCCTTTTAGAATTTCTGGTAGACGATCGTGGCCCGTAATTATTTTAAATATATTTCTATCTAAACTATCGATACTGATATTAATACCATTTAAACCACTATCCACTAACATCTTAGCCTTTTCGTCTAAATGATAACCGTTTGTTGTAATCACAACTTTTTTTATTCCTGCTTCATTTTTTAAAATTTTGATTATTTCAAAAAAATCTTTTCTGACCGTTGGTTCACCACCAGTTAGTCTTATTTTGCATACCCCCAGTTTTGATAAAACTCTTGCTAAACGTTTTATTTCTTCTAAGTGAAGAAACTTTCTATTGTCACTTTTGTCTGGCATATATCCATTAGGCAGGCAATACCCGCACTTAAAATTGCATACATCTGTAATTGAAAGTCTGATATATGGAAAAGTTCTGCCGAAAGTATCTCTTAACATTTTATTTTTTATATAATGTACCACATATATCAGGTTATCATGCTGAAAATTATCAGAATTTAACTCCCAATTTTTCAATGGGAGTTAAATTATTTGGATTTTTATTGTCCTGGACCTTTATAAGCTTTTGCTATTTTAGCTGCTTGAACTGCAACATCATTGATATTTATTTCTTCACAAATATTTATGTTGCACAGAGCCCCACTTGCTTCAGTAGCCATTTTGACACCTGCTGCTTGAGAAAAATCTCCTTCAAAGACAGCAAGAAAATCAAATGATCCTCTTAAGCCAGTATAAGAAATTAATTTTGCACCAACCGCTTCAGCTGCTATTGCTGCAGCTTTAGATCTGTCCGAAGTTGGATCTTTACAGAAACCTTGAAATCCTTGTTGAGTGTAGTTTCCTAAAGCATAAAATCTAGCCATAAATTGCTCCTTTCTAAAAATTCATTGTACAATTTTTTGAAAAAATAAAAAAAATTAATTTTGATAATTTAATTAATTTCTTGCAACTTCTGCTTGATTATCTGCCGGAGAAATTTCAGTTTTGAATTTATTTGAAATTTTTTGAACCTGAACTGCTGAAACTTTATATTCTGCGCATTTAGTTTCTTCATCTTTTCCATCTCCAGTTACCATATTGACCATGTGCTCAGGAAAATGGAATGTAGTGAATACAATTCCTTCTTTTACTTTTTCAGTAACTTCTACTTTCAGAGAAACTTCACCTCTTCCAGAATATAATCTTGCAATATCACCAGTATTCAACTGTCTTTCATTCGCATCCTTAGGATTTACTAAAAGAATATCTTCATCAACAATTTTCAAATTATTAGTTCTTCTTGTCATCGTTGCCGCGTTGTAGTGCTGCAGAACTCTACTGGTTGTTAAAATTAATGGATATTCTTTAATATTATTTTTAATTTCAGTAGACTCTTTAAAATCAAAATATTTTAATCTACCTTTTCCTAGTTTAAATTCTTTTTCGTGTAAAATTTTTGTGTCAGTCCCATCTTCTTTTACTGGCCACTGCAGTCCAAATTTTCCAAGTCTTTCTCTAGTTATTCCTTTAAAGAAAGGAACTACATCTGCAACTTCTGCTAAAACTTGATCCGCATCATAAATTGGTTGATCATACCCAAGTTTTTGCATCATTTCTGTAACTATAACTCCATCAGGTTTTGTCCCAGGGAGCGGTTCTGCTGCCTTATTAACTCTTTGAACTCTTCTTTCTGTGTTAGTAAACGTACCATCTTTTTCTAAGAAAGTTGTGCCTGGTAAAACAACATCTGCTAATTTAGCGGTTTCACTCATAAATATTTCTTGAACAACTAATAAATCCAAAGCTTCCATAGCTTTAACTACGTGGGCACTATTTGGATCTGTTTGAACAATATCTTCACCAATAATCCAAAGACCTTTAACTTCTTTTTTAATTGCAGCATCAAAAATTTCTGGAATTTTTAATCCTGCTTTAGTTGGATGAACAACACCATATTTTTCTGTGTAAAAGTCTTGAATTTGTTTATCAGCAACTTCGAAATAACCTGCTCCTTGGTGTGGTTGACATCCCATATCAGCAGCGCCTTGAACATTATTTTGTCCTCTTAAAGGATTTACCCCAACACCTTTTCTTCCAATATTTCCTGTAATCATAGCAAGATCAGCAATCAACATGACAGTTTTAGAACCTTGTTCGTGTTCAGTTACCCCTAATCCATGAAACTCCATAGCATTTCTTGCTGTGGCATACGCAATTGCTGCTTCCTTAACTTGCTGTTTATCAACTCCCGCTACACTTGCCAAATGATCAATGTCTAAATTATTTATATGATTTAAAAATTCTTCAAATCCTTCTGTTCTATTATTTACAAATTCTTTGTTAAATAAATTTCCTTTAACAATAAAATAAAGCATCATGTTTAATACAGCTACATTTGTTCCAGGTCTTAATCTGATGTGATAGTCTGCCAATTTTGCTAATTCAGTAGTGATTGGATCTAAAACAATTAATTTTTTACCTTTCATAACTTGCTGTTTAATTTTTGCACCAGTTACTGGATGAGCGTTAGTTGGATTTGCTCCAATAACTAAAAATAAATCAGCATGATAAATATCCTCTGTTGAGTTTGTTGCAGCTCCAGTTCCAAAAGTTTGCTGCATACCCCAAGCGGTAGGCGAGTGACAAATTCTTGCACAGCAGTCAATATTATTTGTCCCAACTACAGCTCTGATCATTTTTTGAAACACATAATTTTCTTCATTGGTACATCTTGCAGATGAGATACCTGCAATTGCATCAGGACCATTCTCTTTTTTAATTTTTTCTAATCTTTGTTTTATAAATTCATAAGCTTCATCCCAAGAAGCTTCTTCAAATTTTCCATTTGTTTTTATTAAAGGGCTTCGAAGCCTGTCTTTATGGTCATAGAAACCAAAAGCGTATCTTCCTTTAATACATGTGTGACCAGCATTTACTTCAGTTTCTTTTGGAGTGTCTATTGCAACAACCTTACCATCTTTAATTGATGCTTCTAAATTACAACCAACTCCACAATAAGAACAAGTAGTTCTTACTTTTTTATCTACTTTTACAGACTTAGATTGAAATACGTCTGAGATTGCATCTGTAGGGCAAGTATGTGCACAAGCTCCACAGGATACACAAGAAGAGTCTCCAAAAAGCATGTCGTTATCTGTTGTAATTCTAGACTCAAATCCTCTTCCGCTCATAGTTAGGACAAATGATCCTTGAATTTCATCGCAGGCTCTAACGCATCTTCCGCAATTTATGCAATTATCTAAATTCATTCTCATATAAGCATGAGAAGTATCTTTAGGAATTCCTTTATGTTGTTTTGGATTGTTATATCTATGATTGTTTATACCTAAATCATTAGCAACTGTTTGTAGTTCACAATTTTTATCAACTTCACAAGTATCACAGTTCATTGGATGATCTGTTAATACTAATTCAACAATATTTTTTCTTAAATCTTGAAGAGATTCATTGCTTGTAAATATGTGTTGATTTTCTCCAACAGGAGTATGGCATGATGCAACAACTTTAGTGGGTCCATCTTTTTCTAATGCAACTTCAACAGAACAAACTCTACATGCTCCATAAGGCGCAAGATTAGGATCATCACATAAAGTTGGAACCTTCTTTTCACCTAAATAACTTTTAACAAATTTTAAAATTGAAGTATGTTTAGGACCTATTTCGTAAGGTTTTCCATCAATATAAGCTATTTTTCTCTTCTCTGAACTCATTAATTGTCTTTAACTATATCATTTTTCATTTCATCGCCAAAATATTTTAAAATATTCATAATAGGTGTTGGTATTGCTCCACAAAGTGCGCATAAACACCCTTTTTTCATTGTTACCAGTAATTCATTAAGTAGTTTTAGTGGAATTTTTTGACTACCTTTCTTTGCCTGGTCGAACATTTCTTTTCCTCTGTAAGAACCGAGTCTTCCAGGAAAGCATTTTCCACAACTTTCCTCTGCTGAAAATTCAAATAAGTGATGAATATAATCTATCATTTTAAAATCTTGAGGAATGCTAACAACGCTAGCATGTCCTAACATAAATCCTGCATTAGTAAATTCTTGAAAATCTAAATTTAGTTTTTCAATTTCTAAAGTAGGCACAACGCCACCTAATGGACCTCCAATTTGAAATGCTTTAATAGATTGTTTTAAACCTCCACCAAATTCATTAAATATTTTTTTCATTGAAGTTCCCATATCAATTTCATAAACGCCGGGTTTATTAAAAAAACTATCTAAGCAAACTAATTTTGTGCCAGCCGATTTTTTATTTCCAATTTTAGAAAATTTTTCTGCACCATTAAGAAGTATTCCTGTTGCGGCTGCTAAAGTTTCAACATTATTTACTACAGTTGGTTTTTTATATAATCCTTCAGTAACAGGAAAAGGAGGTCTAACATCTACTTCTGCTCTTCTTCCTTCAATTGAAGCAATCAAAGCCGTTTCTTCACCACAGATATAAGCACCTTGTCCAATACAAATATTAAGATCAAAAGAAAATTCTGTTCCTAAAATTTTATCACCTAATAAACCAGATTGTTTTAAAGAATTTATACATCCATTTACAGACTCGATTGATTTGGGATATTCCCCTCTAATATATAAAACACCTTCATTGCTACCAATTACATATCCACAAATAATCATGCCAAATAAAACTTTTAATGGTTGATCTTCTAATAAATATCTATCTGAAAAGGCTCCTGAATCTCCCTCATCTGCATTGCAAACAACATATTTTTTTTCTGAATTTGTTTTACTGCAAAAATCCCACTTCATGCCAGTTGGAAAACCTGCACCACCTCTACCAGTTAGATTTGAAGATAGTAACGAATTGATAATTTCTTTTTTATCTTTATTGATAAACTTTTGTAAATTTTCTTTAAACTGATCAAGATTAGATAATTTATCGTCCATCAAGAAACTTGTTGTTGCAAAACTTTTAGAGAAAAACTTATCTTGTTTTATGTTTTCTCCTTTTATGATCTGATCAATTTTTTCTATATCTTTTCCTGCATAATTTTCTCCATCATAATGAAAAGCGTGATTTTCATAACAATGTCCAAGACAAAACATATGTCCAACTTTGTCTTCACCAAGTTTTTCTTGTAATTTTTTTTTAAGAGGCTCTTGTGTACCTGCGCACATACAAGCACTTCCATTACAAATGTAAGCTTTTTTCTCTCTATGAGATGGTCTTAAAAATTCATAAAAGCTTTCAGCACCATGAATGGTCGAAACACCCATTTTGTATTCATCAGCAATTTCTTTCATCCCTTCTTTAGTTTTGGACTTAAGAGATCTTTCAGAAATCTTTTGAAAAAGATTATTTTTTAGACCTATTCTCCCAGATAAATTGCTAATATTTTTAGACACTTTCCCTCTCTTAAGTTTGTAATATTATTCTACTATTATTACTATAGATATTAAAACTGTTCTCTTTTACAAAACCAATTAGAGTCATGTCAAAACGTTTAGCAAGATCAATAGCGAGACTTGTCGGCGCACCCACGCCTGCCATTACACCCATATTGGACATTAATCCTTTTTGAACAAGTTCAAAATTCAATCTGCCAGAGCATGCTATAAATTGTGTATTTGAATTAAGAATTTTATTTTTTATTGAGTGACCAATAAGTTTATCAAGTGCATTATGTCTTCCCACATCTTCTCGAATAGCAAGCACATCTCCTTTGTCATTAATTAAGGCACTTGCATGTATACCGCCAGTTTTTGAAAATTCAGATTGTTGATCCATTAGAAGTTTAGGAGAAAGTCTTATTACTTTTTCATTAATTTTTGGAAAGGTTAAATCTAATTTTTTGTTTTTAATCACTTCAATTGAATCTAAAGATGTTTTTCCGCACACGCCACAGGAAGAATTTGTTAAAAAATTTCTTTTTAATTTTCCAATATCTAAATTTTCAGTTTTACTTATAGTAGCTTCAATAATATTTTGTAAATTATAATCACCAACCCTATCTCCTTGATGATCAATTTTTTCTATTTCATTAAAATTTTCTATTATTCTTTCATTAAATAAAAAGCCTGCAATTAAATCTTCATCATTACCAGGGGTTCTCATAGTTATAGAAATATTTTCTACTTTCCATTCTCCTTTAATCTTAAATCTTAATCTCATTTCTAATGGCTCTTCAACAGAAACTGAGTCTTTTATCTCTTCTGATTTTGCGTCTTTTATTTTTAAAATGTTATATTTTATATCCATAATTACTTAGGGTACTTTTTCTTAAGGATAAAACGGTTTATTACCACTCCAAAAATTAAGATTATTAGCGAACCAGTAATTATTGGATTGATTAAATAATCTAAAGATACACTCCCGATGATAACAATTATTGGATTGCCACCCGCAGGAGGGTGGGTGACGTTGAGTAGAATCATTAATCCAACACCTAACCCAACAGCAAGGGGAATAACAATATACAAAGGCAAAGGTATAAAATTTAAAACTAAAATACCAACTGCTGCAGTTAATAAATGTCCAAAAAAAATATTTTTAGGTTGAGCAAATGGACTTTCTGGATAACCATAAAGTAAAACCATTGATGAGCCAAATGAAGCCATTAAGAATAATCCATAAGTAGTTTTGTAAGTTAAGAAAGTTAATGCACCTATGGTAATTGCAGAAAATAATCCAGCTAACAAAGATTTAATCAGATTTTCTTTTTCCATTCTTAAGACTTTAAAGCTTTTGCCAAAGTTTTGAAAGGGAGTAAAAGACAGTCTTTTCGAGAAATATTTTTCTCATTAAAAAGCTTTTCTAATTTCTTCCACTCTTTAGGAAATTTAGATTTTGTATCTTGAAAATATGAAACAACTATCTGAATTATTTCATTAACTTTATTAATAGATTGATTAACTGAAAAATTTGATAACATGCTTGCTGAAGCTTGGCAAAATATACAAGATTTGCACTGGTATCCAAAATCAGAAATTTTATTATTTTTAATTTTTAAGCTTACTTCCATTTCGTCTCCACACATATTGTTTTTAAGTTTAGAAATGTGAGTAAAGTTTTTTACTATTTTATGATTTTTGGTATCGGCTGCTATTTTTAGAATTTCAAGATCCATTTACTGATTTTAGTTTAGGATACTATCAGCAGCTTTTTCCGCAATCATTAATGTTGGAGCGTTAAGATTAGCGCTTGGTATTTCAGGCATAACTGATGCATCTACTACTCTTAAATTATTTATTCCTTTAACATTTAAATTTTCATCAACTACAGCCATCTCATCCACTCCCATTTTACAAGTACCACAAGGGTGATAAGCAGTATCTGCTTTAGATCTGATATATTCATTTAATTCATCATCGTTTGTGGCATTTGAACCTGGGCCCACTTCTTTTCCAGCATGTTCTGCTAGCGCAGGTTGACTTAGTATTTTTCTTGCAACATGAATACATTCTCTTGTTTGCTTTAAATCTTCTTCTTCTTGCAAGTAATTAAATAATATTTTTGGATAATCATAAGGGTCAGATGAATTTAATTTTATATAACCTCTACTTTTTGGATGGTTTGGACTAGCATGTAATTGATACCCATGAGCATCTGGATCCACAAGACCATGATTAATTACAAAAGATGGAAAAAAATGAAACTGTATATTTGCAATTTTTCTTTCAGGTGAAGATTTTGCAAATCCACCTGCCTCTAAAAAAGATTTAGAGCAAGGTCCTGATTTAAACATGAACCATTGAATACCTGCTAAAACTTTTGGAATTAACTTAGTATAAGTATAAAGTGTATTAGGTGTTTTACATTCTTGTTGAATATAAGTTTCCAAATGATCTTGAAGATTTTGACCTACTCCTTTTAAATTATTAACAACTTCTATGCCTTTGTCTTTTAAATGTTCAGCATCGCCAATACCTGATATCATTAGCAACTGAGGCGAATTTATTGAGCCACCACTTAGTATGACTTCTTTATTTGCATATATGTTTTCAACTTTGTTTTTAATTTTTACTTGAAGACCAATAGCTTTTTTTCCTTCAAATAAAATTTTTTCAACAAATGAATTTTGAAATATTTTTAAATTCTTTCTATTCTTGGCTGGGTTTAAATAATATTTTGCAACCCCAGCTCTTTCTCCTTGATGCATTGTAGTATCAAACATTCCAAAACCTTCTTGCTCTTCACCATTCATGTCTAAATTTATTTTATGTCCAGCTTGTTTTGCTGCATCAAGAAAAGCTTTAAAAAGTGGATTAGAGTTTTTTGATTGATTGACAGGTAAAGGACCAAAGGATCCTCTGTATTGACTTTCTCCTTCAGACCAAGTTTCTATTTTTTTAAAATAAGGAAGGATTTTTTCATAGGACCAATTCTTTAACCCAAAGTTTTCCCATCTAGTGTAATCATCTTTATTTCCTCTCACAAATACCATTCCATTATGAGAAGAGCATCCTCCTATCATTTTTCCCCTTGGGCAAAATATTCTTCTATTGTTTAAATATGGTTCTGGTTCAGAATAATATTTCCAATTATATTTGGGGTCATGCATTGTATAAAGTAATGCAAGAGGCATTTTAACTTTCCAAATATCACTGGATCCACCAGCTTCAAAAATTGCTACTTGATTATTTGAGTTTTCAGACAATCTATTTGCAAGAACGCATCCTGCCGATCCAGCACCAACAATTAAATAATCATATTTCATTTAAGAGATGCTTTTAATAGATCTTTGTATTCAATTATATCTTTAATTTTAATTCCAACTTTTTTAGCAGCTTCATCAAATTTTCTGAGTTTAAT
>Ga0208880_1000016_pt1 | contig 32328 bp, 40 predicted proteins | sample Knorr_S23_td_Sur_FD_185606 | JGI IMG/M metagenome (GOLD analysis project Ga0208880, IMG submission 185606) | Marine microbial communities from Southern Atlantic Ocean transect - Knorr_S23_td_SurfaceB_ad_5m_LV_B (SPAdes) (version 2) | ecosystem: Environmental > Aquatic > Marine > Oceanic | place...
TGCTTATAGTGATAGTTCAACACCTACTTACTCATCAGCGCCTACAACAGAACAATTAAATTTAAGAACCAGCACACGAGGTATAACACACTCGGGCAATGGTATCTACATACAGCAGAGCGGAGACAACTTGGACTTGGATGTTCAGCAACACGGTGACGATAACTTGGTCGCTGGAACAGGCACAACATCACAGAGCATAAGTGATGCCGTTGTGAGTGGAGATTATAATACCGTAAACATCACGCAGGGAACGGCAACCAACAACAGCGATGACAACGTGTTGCTGTTTGGCATAAATGGCAATCACAATTCAATGACGGTATCACAGGGTGACTACTCAGGTGACACAGGTGGCCACAGAGCAATAGTAGACATCACTGGCGGATACAACACCGTAGGACTAACACAATACAACATAGGATTTGGCAGTGGTCAGTTTGCTGACATAAATGTAAACGGCAATGACAACACGATTAGTTCAGCACAGAGAGAAACAGATAAAATGTTGTTTGTTGACATCGATGGAGATGACAACTCACTAACAACAAATCAAAAGGATTCGGGGCAACACTTTCTTGACATCACGTTGAGCAGTGATCAAACGGTTAGCGTTACCCAGGAAGGCACGGGAGACCACGCCGCAACGATTGACCTAAGTGGATATTCATCTACACTACAACTCAATCAAAATTCAAGTTCTGATCAAACTTATTCGATCAATCAAAACTGTCTAACGTCCACAGGGTGTGGAACAACGACGGTTACACAGCAATAGAGCAGAGAGGGTAAAAACAATGAGAGACAACCTAATAGCATTCGGTTTATTGCTCACGGCGGTGGTGTCGTGGGTATGGGTAACCACAGCAAAAGCAGAAGAAAACCTAAACAACAAAATTATCAAGGACTGTGTTCAGCACTACAGAACAGGATCTGATGTTAACAGTGTTGACTGGACAAAAGCCAGTGCTTGTTATTCGCAATGGAAGGTTGGAGAGTTAAAAAAGGAGTATGCTGAAATGCGTGACTTCCTAAAACATAATCCACGCTATAGATATCCAGGACAAAGCAACAACAAGTGTTGGGGTAAACCAAGGGTACAACCATTTGAAAGTTCAGGCATTGAGTTTGACGGAGCAGGTGGATATCGTGCTTGGGTAAACTACAAGGATACCATTCCAGCAGGTTGCTACGAAACTGCACCGTGGGATAATCGTGATGTTAAAAAATAGTATTCTGATAGCACTATTAACAGTTTTTTTGTACGGTAATCATTCTGCTTGGGTGGAACGTGTAGAATGGTTACAGGAAATTAACAATTTGGAAAAATAGTTCAAAAAAATTTAAAAAAATAGTTGACAGAAACTTCAGAGGTGTTATACTATGCATATAGTTAGAAAACAGCGAAGAGGAATCAACAATATATCAAAGAATCTGCCCGTAGTTCAGTTGGAATAGAACAACGGTCTTCTAAACCGTAGGTCGCAGGTTCGAGTCCTGCCGGGCAGGCCAAAATCGCAGTACACAAAAGTACTGCAAATAAGGAAAGATCTGGGGATCCGTGAGCGTAGTTTGTATGGGACTCCGTGTTCATAATGAGCCAGATCATCAAGTAGGCGGGATGGGGGCCGTACTTGGAAATTAAAAGATTGACTTTTAACTAAATATGCGTATATAATTAATACTTGAATATGCCAGCAAAATACGAAAATTGGACAGCCAGCGATGCAATAGACAAAAGTCTTCTGGATAGTGATATACACTATCTTAGTGGAGATATTTGTGATGAAAATGTATCAGAAGCAATTAAGTGGATCTTATCAGCCAATTTAATTAAAAAGCCAAAACGAACTCTTAAATTATACATTAATACATATGGCGGTGATCTTTATGAAGCATTTGCATTAATTGATATAATGCGTCACAGTTATCATAATATCAGCACAATAGGAATTGGTGCTGTTATGAGTGCAGGTTTTTTAATATTTGCTAGTGGCAAACAGGGTGAAAGATATATTGGAAGAAATGCTGGGTCAATGAATCATCAACACAGTGACTCTATGGAAAGTAAAATGCACGATATGAGAGCACAGATGAAAGAAAATCAAAATTGTGAAATGCGTACTATTCAAATATTGCGTGATGCAACAGGAATGAGTATGCAAGAAGTTAGAAATAAATTTATAAAGAATCCAAGTGATCAGTATTACACAGCCAAACAAATGATTGACCTAGGTGTAGCGGATCAAATATTATAGTAAGATGAGGCAAGAAATGTTAGTAAATGTAAAAGACGATTTTTATCTAATGCATTGTAAGGATGATCCTGTTCGTCCGCATATTCCTTTGTCTAAAAGAATTGAAGAAAATAAAGAAGTTTATGCATTAACAGATGATTTTTCTGGAAACATAAATGCAATGATTTGTGTTGCATATACCAATGATGTTCCAACTACCGAATATGACCTTGATAACAAAGGTGATAATGTTGCTGTATTTTATACTGTATGGAGTTATGCCAAAGGTTGTGGTAGATTAATTGTTAATGATGTTGCAAAACACATAAAAAATTCAAAACCAAACGTAAAGAGATACGTTACTTTGAGTCCCCAAACAGAAATGGCAGAAAAGTTTCATTTAAGTAATGGTGCAACAAAACTGCAAACAAATCCAGATACAGTAAACTTTGAATATTTTGTAGATTAAATACTACAAAGGAGTTCAAAATATGCCTGTTAGAGTCTTTATATGTAAACACTGCGAACATAGTTGGGAAGAACTAGTTAGTATGAATGGTTTTTCACAGGGTAAGCCTGATGGGTGTGAAGGTTGTGGTAAAGTTCTAGAAGGTAAAGACGATATTAAACAAGGGTTTACTACTCCTGCATCTATTAAGAAAACAGAATACGAAATGCGTTCGGTTGGATCAAACGATGAAAACCGTAAAGAATTAAAAAGAATAGATCCAATGGGTACCAAATACAGTACGGAACACGTTATTGGATACAAACCAAAAGAAAAATCAAGAATCAAAAGTGAAGAACTTCCTGAAGGATTTAATTCCTACGGTGAGTATGAAAAAAATGTATCTGAACTTTCTAAAAGAGAATACGATAAAAAAGAAGATGATACTAAAAAGAAAGAAGCACTTAAAAAAGCAATGGGCAAAGGCTCAACTGTAATATTCCAGGATAAATCTAAAAAAGTTGTAAGTAAATAATATTATGTATTTCTTTGAGATAGCAGAACCTGTTGATAGACAAGAACTTGAAAAAGGACTAGCACCTTTCCTTACATTTATTGCTAGTGGTGAGCCTATAACCCCAAAGCATATTGCAAAGCAACTTCATAACACACTTAAAAAATACGGAGTTGGCGAAGTTGGTGTAGAAGTTTCAGATAATGTAGATAGCGGCGATATGAATCTCAATGCCGCATATGATCCTTTTGATGACGAAGATGAACTAGAACCTTTTACAATGGATTTAATTTTTTCTTCAAAAGATAAAACACTTGAATTTACACCCGAAGGTGTTGATAACATAAAAGATAGAATCTTAGATGCACTTGAACACGAAATGATTCATATGCGTCAGTATCGCTCAAGAGATTTTGTCAAACAAAGAAAATACAAAACAAAAAGTAGTGAGCCTGATGTTAAACGTGCAAAAGAATATCTAGGTAATGATGATGAAATTGAAGCATTTGCAAAAAACATTGCCGCGGAACTAGTTCGTAACACAGGTAGCAAGGACAAAGCAACAGATCTTTTGCGTTCTGTAAACACATCTGCAGGACTAAAAGACGAAATGGGATATTTGCTATCACCTAATCTTTTAGGGTATATGGCAGTGTGGGGATTCAATACCAAACATCCTGTGATAAGAAAATTATTAAAAAAAGTTTATTTTAATATAAAAAACAGTTGACAGACATACCATTCGGTAGTATAGTAAGCATATAGTTAGAGCAAAGAGAGATAAGGACAATCACATAGATAATAGCGAGCGTGGCGGAATAGGTAGACGCAACGGACTTAAAATCCGTTATCAATATTGGTGTGTGGGTTCGAGTCCCTCCGCTCGCACCAAATAAGGCAAGTTCACACGGAATGGTCCGGCCTTGTATTGCAGAATAAGATTCGGATATGAAGTGAACATAACACAAAAGGAGAAGTCGAGCGGTAAGTTAACGCGGTTAAGCCTGTAACGACTTTAAACTTAAGACGCAGGTGGGAAAAGGAAAGGTGCCCTCATTAGAAAGACCTTTCACTTTTGTGTAGGAGTGGTGTAACGGTAGCATAGCGGTCTCCAAAACCGTTGGTTGAGGTTCAAATCCTTGCTCCTATGCCAACAAAAGGATTTTGGTATGTGGAAGTATTGGTGCAAAGCAATAGGGAGCAAAGCATATGAAGATGACAATAAGGCTGACAGAGTTGCAATTATTCGTACTGGGTGGGTGGTCCTTCACATTCTTACTTGCATTTTTATCATCATAGGTAACGGTAGAGTTTTAGGAATTTGGTAAGATGTGTAAAACACGACATCTTAAGTATGCTGTTAATCAGGCTCTTGAAAACGAAGGTATTCGTAATCAGTTTAAGATGGCCTGTGCTCTCGTGTACAAAAAATATATTATAAGCATTGGTTACAATCAATTAAAAACCCATCCAATGCAAAGCGAATACAGTAAAAATGAAGATAGCATCTATCTACACGCAGAAATAGATGCAATAAGAAAAGCATTACAAATTATATCTAGAGAACAACTTGCACAATGTGATATGTATATTGCTCGTGTTAAAAGAGCAGATGCAAACACAGATGATTATGTAACAGGGTTAGCAAAACCTTGTAAAGGATGTCAGAAGGCAATAAGAAAATTTGGCATCAAAAACGTTTTTTATACTGAGGATTATTATGACTTGGAACTACAGAATTATGAGGAGATACAACAAGGATCATCCAACCGACTATTGGTATGAACTTGTTGAAGTGTTTTATGGTGAAGACGGCCGCCCTATGATGTGGGGTAATGCTAGTGTTCCAATGGTATCTCATATGGATGTTGAAGATGCCGAAGATGAAAATGATTTTAATCTAGCAAAATTTATTCGTGAGCAAATGGCAAATGAATGGCAAATGATGGGGCGTGACATTGGAAACGATAAACCCATACTAGATGAAAGAGACTTTGAAGAGGGTGGTTTATTTGCTGATCATCCCGAAGCCTTAGAAATGCAAAAAGTTGCAGAAGTTTTAGATTCTGGCGATGACGAAGCGATTGCAAAATTAGGACTATCAACTTGGGATCCAAATAAATTTTTTAAAAGTGATGATGATAAAGACCAAGGGGTTGACACAATTTAAGATCTAAGTTATAATAGTAAAAATTAAGGAGCATTAAATGACAGACTTACACGATACAGCAGAAGAACTTGCACGTATGAGCAAGGAAGAAAGAGATCACTTTGTTAACAGTCTTGTAACACGTTATCCTAATCTTGCCGAAGACATCTCTAGATCAATTGAGGTAGAAATCCAAGATAATGACACAGTATCCTAAAAAAACAGGTGAACACTCTTGGGTTGTTCAAGTTCAAGAAGATGGTAAAACAAAAGAATTATATTTAGAACTCCCTCCAGAAGCATTGGCCCAAGTAGGTTGGGACATTGGTGATACATTGTTATGGGAAGAACTTGACAACGGCAATTGGAGCCTAAGTAAGAAAAAAGATCAAGCATAAATAGATTTATGCGTTTCACATTAAGAACAAAATCAGGACAACAGTCATTTACAGGAGATATATCCCGTAGATACAAACTTATACGCAGGCCTGTTGCAACAGATACTGACGTTGTACAGTTCTGGACCTGGTTAAAATACGAGTTTCCTCGCATAGATCAAAACAAAGTAAGCGGCCATTTTGGTGCAAAATTAAAAGATTTTGAAGTAATTACAGCCGAGTGGGGCGGTAAGTTTGACTTTCAAAGTTAAATAAAAACCAATTAAAAGGTTGCAATTTTAAATCTTTGCATATATAATTTAAAAATTATTAAGGAAAATCGACGTGGAAGACATACCTTCATTTTTACAAGAGAAGAAAGTTGGTCGCAAGACTATTAAAATTAAAAAACTTTCTGAACCAAAATTTATTGATTGCGACAAACTTACAGGTCAAGAATATTCAAGACTAAAGGATCATTGTCTTGAATATTATCGTATGGAAGGCAAAAGCGGCGACTTTAAGTCTTGGACAATTAACTATTTAGAAAACAACAAGTACGCAGAATACAAAGATGTTGTTGACAATATTCGTAAAGTTCCTGACAACGCATTTGGTTCCACATTAGGCGGAATATGCCGTATGCTATCAAAAGGTATGCCTGATGTACACGAAGATTATAACAAATGGTGGGAAAGTTTACCTGGTACAATAGGTACACCAAAGCCTATGTCGGACTTTGTAAAATCTAGAATTGATGAGTTAAACAAACGTGCTCAAACAATTATTGAAGAAAAAGCAGAAAAGGCCGAAGAAGAAAAGAAAAAAGAAGTTTATAAACCTACCATTCAAGAACGTATTAATGCGGCGATTCCTAATATGATTGACGCTATCGAACATTCACTTGATGAATTTGTAGAAGGTAAAAGAGTTGATTTTAAAGATGTAAAACCATTGTCACTTTTTAGACAATTAGAAGTTAAACAGCCACACGCAAAAATCATATTTGATTTATACGAACCTGCTCTTTTAGAAATGCGTGAATTATTAAATCCACCTGACACATCCAAAATGTCAGATTTGGAAAAAGATTATGTACAACAACTAAAAGAAGGTTATGATCAATATAACAAGAAACAAGTTAAACAACTGCACGATTTTTATGTTGCTATTTTAACTGCTTGTGAAGGTATTATTGCAGAACGTAAAGCAAATCGTAAACCTAGAAAAATGAGTGCAAAAGCACCAGAAAAAGTAGTAGCCAAATTGAAATATAAAGTTGTTGATGAAAAATATGGTGCTAGTGTTGAAGCACACAAATTCATTTCGAAGAATATGCTTGTAATTTTTAATTGCAAAAATCGTAAGTTGGGTGTATACTATACAAATAATGAAGATCCTTTGGGTCAAGGCAGAGACGGAACAGGGTTATATTTGAAAGGACAAACAATCCAAAGATATAACGAAGAACAGTCAGTTTGGAAAACACTGCGTAAGCCTGTAGAGCAATTAGCAGAAGTTCGTGAGAATTTGACTACTAGAAGGAAATTCGAAAACTGGTGGGATACTGTCAAGACAACACCAACTAAGATGAATGGCAGAATCAACCCAGAAACAATATTAATAGGAGTATATTAAACATATGAGTACACTAATACCAATGGTGGTTGAAAAATCACAAAACGGTGAAAGAGCATATGACATTTTTAGTCGTTTGCTTAAAGAACGAATTGTGTTTTTGAATGGACCTGTACACGATGATGTAGCACATTCACTTAACGCACAATTAATTTTATTAGAATCTAACAGTGGTGATAAACCAATTCACTTTTATATCAACTCACCTGGTGGTGTTGTTACAAGTGGTATGGCTATCTATGATACTATGCAATATATTAAACCACCGGTGTACACATACGTTATGGGTCAAGCGGCCTCAATGGGAAGTTTATTAGCACAGGCAGGACATCCTGGCAAACGTTTTATGCTTAAACACGCAAGGCATATGATACACCAACCAAGTGGTGGATTTAGCGGACAAGCAACTGACATTAATATTCACGCAGAAGAAATTTTAAGAGTCAAAAAAGAACTTACTCAAGTGTATGTAGAACACAATACCAAGAATAAAACATTTGACGAATTAGCAAAAGATATGGAACGTGATAAGTTTATGACTGCTACCGAGGCTCTCGAGTACGGTCTTTGTGATGAAATAATTGAAAAGAGGCAGTAATATGAAATACGGTGGTTGGGACATCGGTGGCGAAGTAGTTAAAAAAGACGATCGCTATACTGTAAAAGACAATACAAACTTAAAAAATCTTATTGTAAGTTCAACTAGATTAAACCCTAACAAAAGCACAACAGGACATAAACACGAAGGACAAGAAGAAGTATATCTGTTCATCGAAGGCACGGGTAATATGCAACTTGACAATGATACCTTTAGTGTATATCCTGGAGATACTGTTTTAATTAAAGACGGAGTATTCCATAGAGTACACGCAGGCGATGATGAACTGTATTTTATTTGTGTATTTCAAGGTGAAAGGACTATATGATCTGTGTGATCTGTAAAAAGAAAATGGATAAGAATTGCAAATGGAGTTCGTGTAAACTTGCTAACAAAGGAAAAAAGTAATGAATGTTGAACCTAAAGATCCTAGCAAAAAACATTTCTATATTAGTTTGGTTAAAAGCGGTCTGCGACTAGCAGGTTGTTTGATTGCGGCCTATACTGGCTCTGTTGTTGCATTAGCATTTTTCCTTGGATTTGCTGAAGTGTTAGGAATAGCGGAAGAACTATAATGCCTGTTGCTACGTTTGATAAAGATCCTATCGAGAACATTAGGGTTGACCAACTTGATATTAAGAAGGGTGAAATTCCTGGAAGTTGGGTTAAAGGAGGTCCTATTGAAGACTTTCATACAACAGGAATATTAGACAGAGCAAAAACACCAAGTTTAACCGTTGTTGATGGTGCTATTATTGTTGATAGCGTAAACACAAAAAGCATTAATGGTGATGTTTCATTTACAGGTAACACAAACTTTAATAATAATGTCTTTGTAAAAGGCACACTTGAAGTTGACAATATTGTAACTAAACAGTTAATTGCTGATCAAAAGACAGACAAACAATTTATTGAATTCACACACAAAAACAAAAGAAAATCTAATGTAGGTACAGGGTTTCTTTGGACCGCTGAAAAAGGGTTTAACAAACAATTCATTTATAAAAACGAGCCTGATAGATTCTGGAGTACAGAATCTATTGATATGCCCGCGGGCAACAGTTATATGATTGACGGGTTGGAACTTGTTACAAGAGACACACTAGGTTCTAGTATTGTTAAAAGCAGTTTACGTGAAGTTGGACAATTAAAAAATCTTGTTGTGCAGGGTAGATTGCAAGTAGCAGAAAACTTATTTTATGATCCTAATCTAGATAGACTAGGACTTGGAACCGATAAACCCGCTGGTGATTTGGCAGTATTCAACTTTGAAAATGATACCAACTTTATAATTGACAGTGAAGATGGTGATAGCAAGGTAGGAACATACAACAGCAAAAACCTACGCATCATTACCGATGATCAAACAAGAATTAAAGTGTCCTTTAAAGGTGATGTTACAGTTGGAACAGAGGGCAGTGATTCACAGGTACACAAAGTTTGGGGTAAACTAGGTATTGGTGTTAAAAACCCAGAACATAGTTTAGAAGTACACGGCAACATTAAATTTCAAAACAGGCTTCATACGGTTGGCACAGACCATCCTACAAAAGGTGCTTGGCATACCGGCGATATAGTGTGGAACACCGAACCTAAAAAGGACGCTCCGATAGGTTGGGTATGCACTAAAGGTGGAACACCTGGGTGGTGGAACGCTTTCGGTATTATCGGTCCTACAATTAACTCGTAATATTTTACTTTTTCGCAATATTATAAATATTGATATGAAGAAGTTAAATGATATAATTTTCATCAACAAGCCTATTCCACGTGACGTAAAAAAGCAGGTGGAGATGTGGGACTGGTATGCTAAAATAAGTCCTTTGCTTTACATTGTTGTAGGCTTGATCCTATACCACACGGGTATTGATATTTCAACAATACTCTGGGGAGGTCTCGCTGTGGGTGCCTTAACTGCTGTTACTTGGTGGTTCTGGACCATTCATACAATTAGTAAAATTAGCGAGAAGATAACCAGTGCTGAAGAAGGAATAAAATCCGTATCCGCTGACCTTAAAATAATAAAAGAATTAATTCGCGAAATCCGTAACAGTTAAATACACTTATGAAGTATATTGCTGTTATTGGTAACGGCGAGAGTCGTAAGCCTTTTGATCTTTATTCATTACAATGGTTAGGGCATTCTATTGGAACCAATGCAGTACATCGAGACTATCACCCAGATGAATTAGTATGCGTGGATAGACGTATGGTGCAAGAAGCGGTAAACACGGGTTATGAAAATCCTGTTTACACAAGAGAAGATTGGTACAAGCAGTTTGCTTTTTGGAGAAATGTTAGAAGATTGCCGGATTTGCCCTATAAAGGACGCAAAAGACCGGACGACACTTTTCATTGGAACAGTGGTCCTCACGCACTCAATTTAGCCTGCACATACAATCCTGAAATTATATTTGTACTAGGATTTGATCTATATGGGACAGGCAAGGATAATAAATTCTTTAACAATATCTATAAAAACAGCGACAATTATAACGGTGCTGACCAACCGTTAACGGATCCTTCGTATTGGGAATATCAAATTCCAAAACTTTTTGAACTGTTTCCTAAAACTAAATTTATGTGGGTACAACCTGACAGTTGGGAACCACCGGAAGAGTGGGATTCATATGAAAACTTCTTCATAGACAACTATGACAACTTCAAAGTTTTTATTGACAAACAAAAATAAGATGCTATACTGTAAAGTATAAAGGAAGAATTATGAACAATGTAATAGAGTTTCCAAAGAGAAAACCAACAGGTCAGGATTTAAGTAAATCGGTCACAACCGAATTTATTACATCAATTATTGAAACACTAGATGTAAATGGGTTTGATATTAGAGAAGATAATTTAATGAATGAACTAACAGCACCAATTAAATTGCTTGAAGCAATAGTTGATAAAAGATTGGGAAATGAAAACAATTTGGTTCCACATTTGGAAAAAATCACGAATAAATTATCATTGACAAAAAAGTGATAAGTTATTATAATAGTTTTATATTATCGGCCTTAGACGTCAACCCGATTAACAAATTCTGCCGTCAAACTTACTCTAAAGCAATTATAAAGGAGGCAAGAGATGGGTAAACATTATAGTACAAAACATTACGGACACAATATTGGCTTATCAGCAGTGTTCCGTCAACCTAACGCAGATCATTCACACTGTCATCTATTACACGGTTACAGTCTAGCATTTACATTTACATTTGGTTGTGATTATCTAGACAATAAAAACTGGGCAGTAGACTTTGGAGGACTAAAACCTTTGAAGGCTTGGTTAGAAGATAGTTTCGATCACAAGACTTGCGTAGATATTGCAGATCCACATTTAGAAACACTACGCGAACTAGAAGCAAAAGGCTTGGCAGAGATTAGAGTGTTTGAAGGTGTAGGTGCAGAGAAATTTGCCGAACACGCCTTTAACTTTGCAGACAAACTTATTAGAGAACAGACTGATAATCGTTGTTATTGTGTCAAGGTTGAATGTGCAGAACACGGAGCCAATTCGGCAATTTACGAAGGATAAGAATGAATGGCAAAATTAGACAAAAGCCAATACACAAAGGAAGAGTGGAAAAGAATTCGTAACGAAAGGCGTAGACAAAAAGAATTGTCACGCAGAGAAAAAGAACTTAAAGAACTTACAAAGGTTAATCCACAAACCGGTGATAGTAATCGTAAACTAAACATCGTTTGTCTAAAACACGGCATAAAATACAGTGCTGATTTTGTTAATAAACTCTATAATATGTGTCGTAGGCACAGTAATCTTGAATGGAACTTTTACTGTTTAACAGATGACTCCAATGGCATCCTTCCTCCTGTACAAATTTTAGAACTACCTAATTATCTTTCAGGGTGGTGGTGCAAACCTTACATTTACAGTCGTGATATTCCAATAGAAGGAGATATACTTTATATCGATCTTGATGTGGTGATCGCTAGTAACTTTGATCATCTTTGGTCATACAAACCAAACAACTGGTGTGTTATCAGAGACTTTACTAGATCAATGCAACCTGATTGGAAAAAGTATAACAGTTCAGTAATTAGATTTAAAAAAGGTCAACTTAATCACGTATGGGAAGAATTTAATAAAAACCCACAACAAGTAATAGGAAGTTATTTTGGAGATCAAGATTGGTTATGGGCAAAAACACAAGGAACTGCTGAACTTTGGCCTGATCAATGGATACGAAGTTATAAATGGGAAATAAGAAAGTCCAAACAATTAACAGCAGGAACAAAAGGCAATCGAAGATTTATGGAAATAGATAACGAAGCACGACCAAATGATGATTGTTGTATTGCTGTATTTCACGGAGATCCAAATCCAAATATGGTTGATGATCTTTGGGTTAAACAAAATTGGAAGTAAAGGTTGACAAATAAAAGCAAAAGAAGTATAATATAACTATGATTGAACATAAATTATTTCCTACATTAGTTGCTGAGTTTGATTTACGACCAAAAGTAAATCCGCAATTGGTGTATAACGAATTAATTAAAATTGATACTAAAAAACATTCTCTTTTGGACGGCGATGGTGAAAGCAGTTATGATAGAGATAAAGAAAGTTTACTAGATTTTGATGTTCCGTTAATTAAAGCATTAAGATCTGCAATACAAGATTCTATCAACGAGTATGTAAAAGTATATGGCTTATTACCGACTATGATTTCAAACAGTTGGTACAGTATTATGAACAAAGGTAGTACTCTAAAATTTCATAGGCACGAAGCAAGTGTTCTTAGTGGTGCATATTATCCTAAAGCACCTTTGGGTAGTGTAGGTTTAAGGTTTCAAAATCCAACAGAAATATATAAAATGGCAGAGGTTAATCATACAATAACAGATTATAACTGTGCCGAAGATGAACTTCCTGCAAAAGAAGGATTTTTATACATATTTCCAAGTTGGTTAAAACACGGAAGTGAAACTAACCAAATCGATAATCGTATGGTTGTTAGTTTTAACAGTTTAAATATGCTATGGAAGGACAAGTAATGGAGTTAGATACTTTTATTGAACAATACCCAGATGCATTTAGCAAAGAATACTGTGATAAAGTAATTGATCGTTTTGAAACGATGGCTAAACACAATCAAGTAGGGTTTGGTTCAAGTCTAAATCAAAATGCTGACACAAGAACAGTATTTGATTGGGCACCACATAACAATATGTACTATCACGATCCCGAACTTGTACAAACTTTTTACGATACTGTAAACAAATATTACAAAGAACAGTACTGTCAAAAGTTTGATGTACTAAAAGATAAGGTAGCAAAACATACACCAAAGGGTATGAGTGTTCAGAGAACCGACCCTAAACAAGGTTATCACGTTTGGCACGTTGAAGCAGAAAGTATTCAGAGTGCAAGTCGTGTTGCTGTTTATATGCTCTATCTTAACACCGTTAAAGAAGGCGGTGAAACTGAATGGATTTATCAAGGTGTTAAATCAAAACCTGTTGCAGGAAAATTAGTTTTCTTTCCAGCAACTTGGCAACACCCACATAGAGGTAATCCTATTTACGAAGGAAACAAGTACATTATTACAGGTTGGTTTACCTGGGATTCTTAATCTTAAAGAGAGGTTAATATGATACATTTTTTGTTTGACGTAGACGGAACTCTCACACCTTCTCGACAGCCTATTGATCCACAATTTCAATCATTCTTTCAAAAATTTGTTGAAGAAAATAAAGTAAGTTTGGTGACTGGTAGTGATCTTTCTAAAACAAAAGAACAACTAGGATGTATGATTCCCGGTATGGTTGAATATTGCTTTAATTGTTCAGGTAATGATGTGTATAGTGGACCAAAAAATGTATATACAAACGATTGGACTTTGCCTAAAGATGCAGAAGAATGGCTCGCAGGTTTTTTAAAAGAAAGTAAATTTGTTTTACGCACAGGTCTTCATTTTGAACATAGACCGGGTATGTGTAACTTTAGTATAGTAGGACGTAATGCAACACTAGGCGAAAGAAAACTTTACGTAAAATATGATGAAGAAACAAATGAGCGAAATAAAATTGCAAGAATGCTTGTAGAACGATTTAAGTATATAGATGCGGTTGTTGGTGGTGAAACAGGAATTGATATTTTTCCAAGGGGAAAAGATAAAGCACAGGTACTGAGTTGGATTAAAGAAGAACAAATATTCTTTTTTGGTGATCGTTGCGAACCGGGTGGCAATGATTATCCTATTGCTAATATTCTTAAACGTAAACCCGGAAATAAAGTGTATCACGTATCAGACTGGAGAGATACCAGATTGATATTACTTGATTCACGATTGACAAATCAACAATTATAGCATATAATAGTAGTATGAATAAGAGAATCGGCTTCGCCTGTAAGTATATGCATCCAAATCAAGATCAGAAGAAAAAACTTCTTGAAGAGGTGCAACGTCCGTTTAACACAAGATCAACAACAGTTGCTTGGTTGAATAGGCAAACACGTGAAGTTGCTGAAGAACGTTTATGGGATATTATGATTCATAATATCCAATCATATATGAATCTCATATGCTATGTAGGAGGATTACCGAATGAATTACGAATGGTTAGGTTGGGAAGTGACGTCCTACCTGTTTATACTGAGCCTACTTGGAGTTATTTCTGGCGCAAGCCTGATGTACGACAATATTGTGAAAGGAATTTGGCTCACATCGGCGCAAAGGCTCGTGAACTGGATGTTAGGCTTTCTATGCATCCTGGTCAGTTTACTGTACTTGCGTCAGATAATCCTGATATCGTTGAACGGAGCATAGAAGAATTTGAGTATCACATTGACATCGCCAGGTGGATGGGTTACGGTAACAATTGGCAAGACTTCAAGTGTAACGTCCACATCTCAGGTAGACAAGGTCCAGCCGGTATCATCAACGTCCTTCCAAGACTGTCTCCAGAAGCACGAAACTGTATTACAATTGAAAATGACGAAATGTCGTGGGGCATCGACGCCAGTTTGGAACTTGCCGAACACGTCGCACTCGTTCTTGACATACACCATCACTGGGTCGCTAGTGGAGAATACATTCAACCCACCGACGATAGATTTTCTCGCATAATAGATTCGTGGCGTGGTGTGCGTCCTGTGATTCATTATTCAGTATCACGTGAAGATTATCTTGTAGACTTTGATACTACAACACTGCCTAACAGAGATTTGCTATTAGAACAAGGTTACAAGAAAGCAAAATTACGTGCTCACAGCGACTATATGTGGAATAACGCAGTAAACGACTGGGCGTTATCATTCTGGAATAGTGCAGATATTATGGTAGAAAGTAAAGCAAAAAATTTGGCTAGTCATAATTTGCATAAATATTATTATGAAAATATTAGAACTCAGTCAGAAGAGTTGCCCGAGAACAAAAGCATCTCGTTGTCAGTGTGAAAGTATTAATTCACTTACTGAAGCACAGGACACTGTGTTTGCTGTTGTTTCGGAACTAATACATTCAGATAAAGTAAAGGGAACCATTCTCTTTATGCAAAGACCCGGAGAACCAACACTAATCAAAGGTCGTATCACAGGCCTTGCTCCAGGCAAACACGGTTTTCATATCCACGAGTTTGGTGACCTAACAGATGGTTGCGACAGTGCTGGTGCCCATTATAATCCAGATGATGTAAATCACGGAGATGTAGATAATGGTCACGTAGGCGATCTAGGGAATGTCGTAGCGGGAACAAACGGCGTAGCCGATTTCACCATAGTGGCTAAAAGAGTAGATTTAACAGGCGATCGAAGTGTTATAGGTCGTGCGATTGTAATACATTCAAACGAAGATGACCTAGGCAAAGGCGGAGATGAAGAATCACTCAAAACCGGAAATGCAGGCGACAGAGTTGCCTGCGGAGTAATTACACTTAAAGAGAAATCAGGAGTTTAAAATGTTAAATTGGTTAAAGAAGGTATTCTTTCCAGCAGATCTTACTGAAAAGAAACCAGCAGTAAAAAAGAAGTCTGCCGCTAAAAAGAAAACGGTGGCAAAAAAGGCTCCTGCCAAAAGAGGCAGACCTAAAAAATCTAAATAAGGAGAAAACTATGTTAGATAAATTCAAAGGTTGGGTAGCAAAACGTTTCACAGAAAGAACTTCTTGGGACGGTGCGGCACTTATTGCATTAGGCATTGTGGTGCTGATTGCTAAACCACTTGCAGGACTCTTAGCATACGCGGCGATTGCCTACGGTGCTTGGACAATTTGGAAATCTGAGTAATGGAAATTACAGCAGAACTAATACACGCACTTAACGAAACATCGTGGGTTGACGGTATTGGAACTATTGTGGTTTTACTACTTGGTTATGCGGCTTACCGTTATATCAAGAAAAAACTTTAGATTTTACTGATATCCATATCACTGGATACTTTCCAATCCCATACTAAACGCTTTTCAACGCCTTTCTTTTGTGCAAAGCGTTTGGGATCACACTTAGGGCAAACGTGGAAATAGTTGTTGTTTAAACGTCTAGGATCCACTTTGCCCTTTTCTCTACTAAATTCTTCATCACACTCATCACATTTAAACACAACCATTGTTTTACGGCGTATATAAGGGTGTGTTTTACCCCGTTTGCTTTTACGGATATATGATTTTGTAACAACGTCAGTTCGAACGTACATACACATATTTACCGTTTACATCCGGATTATAAAATTTTATTATAAATATTGATATGAGCATAGTAACTGTAACAGATTCTGCAAAACAACATATGGAAACTGTTCTAGAAAAAGAACAAAAACCCTATGTAAAATTAAGTGTTAAAGGCGGTGGCTGTGCAGGTTTTACTTATCAATGGGACGCTGTAGACGAAGTGGCAGACGATGATGAGATATTTGAATTAAGCAATGGCAAATTTGCTATTGACGGAGCAGGTTTATTGTTTGTAGCGGGTACTACAATAGACTTTAAAAAAGAAGTTTTTGGATCTTATATGGATATAAGAAATCCTAATGCAACATCAAGTTGCGGATGTGGCGAAAGTTTTGGAGTATAACAAATGGCACGTAAGGTAATTAATATTGGTACTACAGGTAATGACGCTACCGGCGATAGTATCAGAGAAGGTTTTAATAAAGTCAATCAGAACTTTACAGAAATATATGCCGCGATTGGTTTAGGCGGTGGACTTACTTTTGAATCACTAGATAATACTCCTAACTCGCTAACTGGTGATAAAATTTATACTTCCAATGCCGCAGGTGATAAAATTGTTGAAAGAACACTAGAAGGTAATGGTATTGGTATTGACTTTGCAACAGATCCAACTAAAGTTATTATTTCTAACACAGGTACTGAGGTTAGATTAGATACTACTCCACAACTTGGTAACGACTTAGATGCACAGAGTTTCTTAATTGAAAATCTAGGTGACCCACAAAAGGCTCAAGATGCTGTTAACAAAAGATATGCTGATAATAAATTTTTAGATGCGGCAGGTGATACAGCAACAGGACAAATTTTATTAAGAGACGGCAGTGACGCTAGAATTCCTACTCTTGGCGATGAAGCAGTAAACAAACAATATGCTGATACCAAAGTAAGACTAGAAGGTGACACTATGACTGGACCACTTATTTTAAGTGAAAGTCCACAGTTTAGTGATCCTGGATTACAAGCGGCAACAAAAGCCTACGTAGATGCTAACGCATTTACCACACAAAACAATATTTTCGTTTCTACAAAAGGTAAAACAGAAGCGGATATGATTAAGTCAGGTATTGATATGAGTAAGATTGGTAGAAGCCAATCTAATGCATTCAATAGTGTTAGAGAAGCCTGCTTTTTTGCTGAAAGAATTTTAAAAGGTGACTTATACTTTAAGGATAAAGGTTTATTACCCGCTGATCACGAAGTATATTGGAGAGCACCAAAACGTAAGCCTGGTCCATACACAATTACACAGGCGGCTGACGGTACAGAAGATTTAAGAGATGTAAATGCTAACCAATTACTTGTTGAAAATAGAAAATTTCTTCAAGAAGAAGTTCTTGCATACATTGAAAGAGAAATTGCGGACGGTGATAATACAGATGATTTTGCTTCTAACTTTACATACAACAGAGACAAGTGTTACAGAGACATTGGTTTAATTGTTGATGCTGTTAGTTTTGACTTAACCTACGTTGGAAATTCAAAAACTGTAGATGCGGCATTAAGTTATTGGGACGGTGCTACTTCTAGAATTCCAGGCGAACAAGCAGAAACAGTTGCGGCACTTGAAAAAGCAAAAGACATTGTTGTAAATTACATTATTCCTCAGGTTACATATCCATCATTAACCGCAGGAACTAATCCTTATGCTGTTGCACTAATCGAACAAAACAAACAATTTGTTATTGATGAAACTATTTCTTGGATCAATTCTAATATTGCCGCTGGCACAGGTATTTGGGCAGGTTTTGGTTATGACGAAAACAAATGTGCTAGAGACTTAGGTATTATTTTAGATGGTATTGCATTTGATATTAAATTTGGCGGTAACACAAAAACTAGACACAATGCCTCATTGTATTGGATTGGTGCAGTATCACAGGTTGCAGGACAAATTGATCAAACAGTTGCGGCGAATGGTTATGCAAGAGATTTAGTAAGTGATTATATTTTAACAAACACTGCATTTACTTCTTTACAAACAGGAGTTTCAAGAACATCACAAGTGATTACATCATTTGCTGGTGAGGCAGGAACTAGAACAAGAGTTGATGCATTAATGAACATCATTGGACAAACTATTCAAGGTGGATTAAGCAACTTAGGTACATTAGAATTAACACAATACAATACATCAGGTATAACACAATATAAAGATTCAACAAAACCTGCTGAAGCGGGTGCTGTTACAACAATTGGTAACTTAATGGATATTGTTACCAATGTTATTACTAATGGTATTGGGGCGGCTCCTACCAAGACTGGCGGTCAAGGTAGAGAACAAAATATTCCAGAACCTGAAATTACAATCTTTATTGAATCAGGTATTTACGAAGAACTAATGCCTATTTCTGTTCCAGAAAATACATCATTAAAAGGTGATGAACAACGTAGAGCAATTATTCAACCTATACTTGGTGTGCGACCAAATACTAGAGGTTTAGGTATAAAATTTGAAAGAGGTGATACAAGACGTTACGATGGTACTGGTACACCTAAAGCCGCAAGATATAGAAATCACTATGACTCACAATATTCAAGAGCGGATACAAGTTCAGGTATTAACGTTCAAGGTAACTCAAGTGTAAGACTAAAAGATCTTGTTTACTATCCTAAATCTGGTCAATACTTTGAATGGCAAGGTGTAAGATATTATATTAAAAACTTTTCTTTCGACCCTGACAGTGTTGGTGACTTTACAAGAGCGGACGTTGAATTGTTTAGTGATACCAACCTTGCAAACGCAACAACACTACAAAACGATATTCCACTAAACACTGTTATTGAACTTAAATTGCTTAACCAACACGTGGATATGTTCTTGGTTAACAATGCTACAATTTTAAGAAACACCACTTGGAGAAGATCACAAGGTTTCCATATGGTGCTTGATCCTGAAGGACAGATTTTAACTAAATCACCATACGTACAAACAGGTTCAGTATTTGCTGGACAAGGTGGTGGTGGACAACTTGTTGACGGTAACGCAGGTGTACAATATGGTACAGTTTTAGATAATCCAGCAAGTGGATATTCAATTACGCTTACAGGGTTAACAAGAGAAATACAGATACCAACAACTTTCCTTTATCAAGGTGCTGGTGGTATTGAAAAGAAAACATACAGAATTATTGCCGCAACTGCTCCAGTAGATGATGGTTTAGGAAATAGTCCTGTAACATTTAAACAAACATTAACAATAGCAAACGAAACACCAATTAATGTAAACTCAAGAGCATTACCGGCTGGTACTATTCCACAAGGTGAAGAACTAAGAATTGAAACTGCTGGTAACAAGTCAATGACATCGAATGACTACACTCAGGTCAACTCAGATGGTTATGGACTTGTGGCAACCAATGCCGGTCTTATTGAAACGGTTTCCGTGTTCACATATTATTGTGACATTGCCTACTGGGCAAGAAACGGTGGACAGATTAGATCACTTAACGGATCAAACGCATACGGTCGTGTAGCATTACAGGCTGAAGGTTCAGATCCAAATGAAAACGTTCAAGCAGGTACTGTTTTCTACGAACATTTTAATACTTACGCACAAGGATCACCAAACCTTGATGGTACAACTGAAGCAACAATTCATAACCCAGGTGGTGGTGATGCACAAACTGGTGACGTAAGTATTTCTTTAAGAGATTTAGACTATCTACCTAACAGTGATATGAACTTTAAACTTACTCAGTATTCATCTAATAACGATGGAACTGTGTACAGATTAACAGAAGTTCAACAAGTAACAATTAATGTTACAGGTATTACTATTGCTAACCCGGCAGTTATTACAACACAAGAAGATCACTACTACAGAGACGGTGCTGTTGTTGTACTAGCGGGTGCAGATGCATCTGGTATGGTTAATACCGATGGTGTGTACTACTGTAAGAAAGTAGGAACTCAAACATTTGAACTTTACACAGACGCTAACTTAACTGTTGGCTTAGATACAACCGCAAAAGGTAATCCAAACTATTCAGGTAGCGGTGCTACTGTATACGGTGGTGGTAGATGTACTGCTAACTTGGGTTCCGCACTTGCACTTGGTGTTGGTACTGACGTTGCCGATGGTAGCAGAATTAAAATGACAATGGGTAAAAAGATAAAACTAAAAGATCTTTTAGATACTCCAAGAGTTTTACCAAGTTCTGCTATGGTTTATGCTACAGGCGATCAACAGGTATTTAGAATTTTAGGAATTGATAGACGTGTAGCAAAAGAAATTGGCGGAGACGTTGATTTCCAAGAATTATTACTTGACTTAACTGTTCCTACAGAAAGAACAGCAGACGAAACTGTTAAAGTTACAACACAAATTTCAACATTAAGAGCAACAGGACACGACTTCCTAAACATTGGTTGGGGTAACTATGTTAATTCAAATTATCCAAACAACGTGTTTGGTGCTCCGGTTGGTAGACCAGACTTTGCCGCTGACCAGGCTTCTGAAGCAGTTGAAGTAGGTGCTGGTAGAGTATTCTACGCAAGTACAGACCAAGATGGTAACTTCCGTGTTGGTAGATTCTTCCGTGTTAACCAAGGTGACGGTTCGGTTGAACTTAATGCAAACATTTCATTAACAAACGTTGATGGTTTAGGATTTACAAAAGGTACTGTTGTTGATGAGTTTTCAACAGATGATAAAATGCAAGGTCGTTCAGATGATGCTGTACCTACAGAAGCAAGTATTGTTACATACATCAACTCAAACATTGTAGGTAGACACGAAGACGGTACATCTGTTACTGCTATTACAAGTAACGCTTCACAGAAATCTACAACACAAGGTGGTTTATTAGCAAGAGATGGTTGGGATTCGGTTGTTAATCCTTGGAACAAAATGCAAGGTACACTTAACCTTGGATCTAATTTAATTACAAACATTTCAATGAATGGTGCTCAAGACGCCGACGGTGTTAACAAGTTATATGCTGACAACGTATTCCGTGGAGCAACAACAGATTCTATTAGAACAGATGTAAAATCATTTGAAATGTTAAATGATAGTACCACAGATGCTGGTGCTATTGATATGAATGGTAACAGAATTAAATCTCTAAGAGATCCGTTTGATGGTTCAGACGCGGCAACTAAAAAATATGTTGATGCTATTGGAAGAATTGGCGGTCTTAATGGAGTAGATATTACTGGTGCTCCAAGTAACACAGATTTATTAATGTTCAATGGTGTTAACGGTACAGACGGTGATGGAAATCAAGTAGAAGGTGCGGTCAATGTGGCGTTGGATACTACAATTGATACAACACCAGCAAGTCCAACATTTGGTGAACCAACAGGAACAGGTTCTGATGTTAGATTAACAAGAGTAAACAACAGTTTAAATATTCAATTGGCAACCGGTGCTGTTAAAAATGCAGATGTAAGTCAGACGGCACAAATTGCTCAAAGTAAATTAGATTTAAATGAAGCAACAACAAGAGCAAATGCGACTGGTATTACACAGGCTGATTTAGGTGTAGCAAGTTTCCACTCAACACAATTTAATATTACAGATGGTTGGGTTGAATTAGCAACACCAAGTGTAAGTGCTCAGGCAGTTGGTGTACCATTAAACAATATATCATTTATTACTGGTAACAGTATACTAGGTAACGCACAAGGTGGTAATGCGGCGGTTGTCGCTCTTACTCCGAGTGATGTTAGAGGTATTATTGATTTTGATGCATCAGTTGAAGCATACTTGTCCGAAAACGTTCTTGCTAACAACGGTGGTGTTGTTGAATCTGGTTCAACAATGACAGGTATTTTAATTACCAACGGTGGTGCTCCGGCACTTACTGGTGCAGGTATTATGCCAGCAACAACCGAAGTAGGTGATATTGGTAGATTTACAGGTATTAATTCAGCAACAACTACAAGACGTTACGAATATGTATTCGGTAAACGCTTCCACGGTGATGAAATTTTAGAAGCAAACGCAAGTAACAAATTAACAATCAAAGGTGCTGATGGTACAGCGGCATTAACAGTTAGCAATACACCAGTTAGTGGTGCACCTACTGTAACAGCAACAAACTTATTAGTATCAACTGACACTTATGAAAATTCATTATTCATAGGTAAGGCAAGAAGATTAGAGTCTGCAAGAACAATTAGTATTACAGGTTCTGCTTCAGGTAGTGCCGCATTTGATGGTAGTGAAAATATTACAATTAATATTCAACCAGCAATTAATGTTGGTAACCCAACAGACGGAACTTACTTAAGACGTAATGGTATTAGTGACGATTCATATATGAACGGTACTATGGGTGTTAGAGGTATTGTTCCAAGTAATGGTACAACAGGTAGTGCTGTTCCATACACAAACGTTAAAATCGATAACACATATGACATCGGTGATAATACAGGTGAAGTAACACCATTTGATGGTAATGGAAATAGATTTAGAACAGTATATGCATACACATTTGATGGTACTGCTACACAGGCTCAATTTGCTGACTTGGCAGAAAACTATCGTTCAGATGAAAGTTATGAGCCAGGTACTGTTATGATGTTCGGTGGAGAAAAAGAAATTACAATGGCGGTTGGCAAAGCAACTACAAAAGTCGCAGGTATTGTTTCAACTGAACCAGCACACTTAATGAATGCAGGTTTAAGAGATGATCACGTTGTTGCTCTTGCATTACAAGGTAGAGTACCTTGTAAGGTTGTAGGTAAAATTAACAAAGGTGATATGCTTGTTGTAAGTGATATCGAAGGTGTGGCAAAAGCGGCAAGTACTACACCGAAGTTAGGAACTGTAATTGGTAAATCATTAATGGATTATGACAGCACAGAAGTTGGCGTAATTGAAGTTGTGGTTGGAAGACAGTAAATATAGATATAGGAAACTAAAATGGCAGATGTAATTAATATAGGACTAAACGTAAACGACGGAACAGGTGATGATTTACGTACCGCCTTTACAAAGGTCAATCAAAAGTTTGAACAACTAGATGCTGTAGGTGGCGAAACAAACAGTGGTTCGAATCTAGGACAACCTGCTGATGGTGAAGTTGTATTTGCTGGTAAAGTTGGTCAAGACTTAACTTTTAAAAGAATTAGAACTGCTGACCCTACATACTTAACAGTTACAACAGTTGGAGATTCAATTGTTATTGATAATAGAAACGTTCAAACACCTGCATTTAGAAACGTTCAAGTCGATAACGGTGATACAATTACTGCCGCATCTGACAACGGAACATTTGGTATTCTAGCAGGTAACGTTAATATTTCAACAAGACGTGTTGGCGGCAATGTTTTAATCGATGGTTCATTCCAGGTTAGTCAGGATAGTTCTCCTACATTAGGTGGCAATCTAGCAATAAGCAACAATGATATTGTTGGTCCAGGTAACATTACAAACATTACAAAATTAACAGTCACAGGTACAGATAATTTAGATCCAAGCACAATAGCAAACTTAGATATTGGAAACCAATTACGTGTTTCGGGTTTATCAACATTTACCAATACATTAACTGTAAATGGTACAAACCTTGTTGTAACCAACGGTAGTGTTGTTGGTAATGTAACAGGTGATGTAACAGGTAACTTAATTGGTGGCCTAGGCGGCAACTTTGACTTTGGCAACTATGATATGGTTGGTTCAGGTAGATTTAAGTTACGTAGAAATGAATTTACACAATTAGATACAGAAATCGGTGACGGTGCATTCTATGTACAGTTAGACGAAGCAGAAGATACGGTAGCATTTAGATTAAGAACATCAGTTGATGATATTCCACAACCATTTGTGCAAATTGAAGCACACAGTAAATCAACCCTAAAAGACGGCTTTGGTTCAGGTGTTAACTTTGTTATTGGTACAGGTGATATTGAAACTTCAAGATCATTAGGTTCGGTTATGGGACGCAGAGAATCACCAACTATTCATAGTGTTATTATTTCTTCAGATGCTCCTAATCTTCCACCAACAGAATTACCTATTGCTACATTCCAAAGCAATAACGAAATTTATTTAGGTCAAGGTGATCCTAAAATTAAAATAAGCACAGGAGCCTCAGGACCTCAAATTGAAAGTTATGGTCAATCAAATGCTGACTTGATGTTTGAAGCAGAAGGTTCAGGAAGAATTAATTTTTATGGTGATTACCAATTTCCAAGAAACATTGGACAAGCGGGTCAGGTATTAAAAGTTCCTACTAGCGGTACAGTATTAGAATGGGGTACAGGTGGCGGCGGTGCTACAACAACGGCAATCAATGCCATTGTTCTTAATAACCCTGTTGAAATTACAACTGCATCAGCACACGGATTAACAGATGCTCAGGCTGTAACAATTACAGATGTTGTAGGTACAACAGAATTAAACGGTAACACATATTACGTTGATGTTATAAACAGCACAAGAGTTGACTTATACAGCGACGACACACTTTCAACAAGTGTAAATGGTGGTGTTATGACTGGTTACCTAAGCGGAGGTTTTGTTACTGGTTCAGCAGGCTCAGGCGGTAATGGTACATTTGTTGGTTTAACAGATACACCTACTTCATATGCCGCGGCACAAGGAGATGCTAATAAACTTGTTCAACTTAATGCAACTGGTAATGGTTTAATATTCACAGATTATAATTCAATTATTGATGCAACATACATTGAAGGTAAAAACTTTATGCCTAAATCAGGAGGCAACTTTACTAACAATGTAACATTTGGTTCAGGTGGTAACACAATTACAGCAAGAACAAGTGACGGTTATGTTTTAGCAAACGCATTTGTTGGTAACTTTGTTGGTGGCTTATCAGGTAATGCTGACGGTAATCACATCGGTACATTCAACGGTTTTATTGGTAATGTAACACCAAGCACTATTGTTGGTACAACAATTACTGCAAACACAAATTTTGTTGGTAACCTAACAGGTGATACAACAGGAACACACAACGGTAATGTTAACGGTAACCTAACAGGAAATGTTAGTGGCAATGTTGTGGGTAACGTAACAGGAATTTTAAATGGTAATGTAAACGCAATAAGTGGAACAAGTACATTTATTGGAGTTAATGCGGGAACAATTAATGCAACAGGTAATATTACTGCAAACAGTTTCACAGGTGACATTACTTCAAATGGTACTAGTGTTCTTAATAATCTTAACATAAGCGGTAACATTCAAAATACATTAGGTAACATTGAACTAGCAGATAACACAGATGTTACAGGAAACTTAGATGTTACAGGCAATGGTATATTTGGTGGATCTTTAGATGTAGGCAATACTGCAACAATCGATAATATTAAAATCGAAGGAAATTCAATTGAGACTTTAAATTCTAATGAAAATATTAGAATTGCTTCAAATGGCACAGGACACATTGAACTAGAAGGTGATACTAGAATCACTGGCGTTCTTTCATTTGCTAAAAATAATGATCAGATATTTGGTACTACACAAAACCCATCTACTATATCAGCAACAACACAAATTACATTCGTAACAACTTCAGACTGGACAAGTGCATCATCAGGATTGGCATTTGCTAATTTGGCAGATGGTACTAGAGAAGGCCAAATGAAAATTTTAAAAATGACTAACAGAGGAAGATATTCACTAGACGGTGTATCATTCTTTGATAGACATTTAGAAATAACTCTTAAACTAAACGGCGCTACTACTACATTAAACTTATCACAAAATAGCGAATTTGGATCTTTGGTTCTAGTATGGCATACAAACAGTTGGTGGTTGATATCAGAATTAGACGCTTAAAATTAGGTAAATACCTATATGAAACCAACTTGGATAACAACAGAAGGTAGTTTAGGTACCCTTGAGGAACGATTAACTACATCAATTAGCCTACAAACAGCAGGAACAGATGTTGTTCTTTCTGTGCAAAACGGTGCATTACCTGATGGTATGCGTTTAGAGGGTAGCAATATTGTTGGTACTCCGTTCGAAGTAGCAGACACTACTGTTTACGAATTTGTTATAAGAGCAAAAAACAGCGAAGGTGCCATTGACAGGGCATTTTCAATTACAGTAGAAGGTTCAGATGAACCATTTTGGTTAACCCCAAGCGGAACATTATACATTGGACCAAATCAAGAAGATTATATTCTAAATAGATCCCCGATTGATTATCAATTAAGTGCTAGTGATACTGATCTAAGTGCAGGAGATAGTTTAGAATATTATTTTGATGACTTATATGGAGAACTTCCTCCAGGACTAGAATTAACCAAAGACGGAAAAATTAGAGGAATAGTTGATGCTCCGTTAACGCTTGACTATCAAGCAACAAACTCAAATTATGATAGACAAGATTATGATATTTTTCCATATGATTATGGTGCTGGTACACAACCAGGTGATCAAATTCCTAGATATATTTCTCGTTATTATGAATTCCAAGTTACTGTATCGGATGGAAAAACAAGAAGTAAAAGAAGATTTAGAATTTTTGTTGTAAACCCACAAACATTTAGAGCGGATACAACAGTTATATCAATTGATAATACAAGTTATATTGCATCAGCAACATATCTAAGAGCACCATTATATCTTACAACAGGTAACTTAGGTATTAGACGTGCTAACAATTACATTACTATACCATTAGAAGTTTATGATCCTAATAAATTTCAAGGTGGTATTGAATACAGTATTGTTAGATTAGAAGATAGCACAGAATCTGCTTTACCTCCAGGAATGAAATTAGATTCAACAAACGGAGTGTTGTTTGGTAAAGTTCCTTACCAACCTGCGGTTACACAAACATACACATTTAGAGTACAAGTTTTAAGAACAGATCCTACTAACAACGAAAAAACAAGTAACGCAAGAACATTTATTTTAAAAATACAAGGTGAAGTTGATAGCACAATTAGTTTTACATCACCTACATTATTAGGAACTACTATTCCAAATAAATTAAGTACTTTTCAAGTTATTGCAACAACAACACTTAAAGGTGCTAGTGTACGCTATAGAAAAATTAAAGGTAATCTACCACCGGGTTTAACACTTGCTGGTGACGGAACTATTATTGGTAAAGTTAATCAGATTGAAACAAGTGCAGGAGCCAAAGATGGTTTAACAACAATTGACTTGGTTAGTTACGGTCTAAACAACTTTATTCTAGACGGCGGTACTACTACAATTGATAAACGTTACAGATTTACAGTACAAGCAAGAGATTACTATCAAGCCAGTGCAGTTGAAAAAGAATTTCAAATTGAAGTTACAAGTGATACACTAACACAATTTAGTAACATATTCTTAAAGCCTTTACTTGCAAAAGATAAAAGAGAATATTTTTACAGTTTTATTACAGACAACAAAACATTCCCAGAAGATATTTTGTATAGACCAAGTGATACAAACTTCGGTGTTCAAAATGATATTAGAATGTTATTACAACACGGAATTGAAACATTAAAAATTGAAAAATATGTTCCTGCATTGGTTAAAAACTTTGAAAGAAAAACTTTCTTCTTTGGTGATCCAAAAATTGCTTCAGCAAAAGATAGTTCTGGTAACTTGCTTTACGAAGTAATTTACGTAGATATTGTTGACCCATTAGAGAAAGAAAAACAATCTGTTGCTAAAGTTATTCAACTTAAAAATGGATTCCCAATTGATGTTTCACAAAACAAATATCAAGCATCAACTAATTTAATTACTGTTGATCAACTAATTGATAAATTGTTCTATCCTAGCACAGTTTCAAATATGCAAGAACAACTAAAAGATATTGTTTCCGCAGATGGTAGTAGTTTAATACAAATTAACGAGAATTTCTTACCAATTTGGATGCAAACAACACAAGAGGATACAGGTACCGCTTTAGGGTATGTTAAAGCAGTCCCGATTGTATACGTTCAACCCGGTCAAGGGGTAAGTACATTAGAACGCATAAAAGACACCGGTTTTGACTTCAAAAACATCAGTTTTGACGTGGATCGTTTAATCATAGATTCGGTTGAAGGACAAGCAGGTGATAAATATATTGCGTTCCCAATAAGGAAGGTAGTATAATATGGCAAGTACAATTAATACAGCAAATATAGATGAAAACTATCCAGTAGCCGGACAGGATAATGATTCCCAAGGTTTTAGAGATAATTTTCAAAACATTAAGACAGCATTAGGTGTTGCTAAGAGTGAAATCACAACACTCCAAGATAACTCATTGGACTTAACTACGGACAATAGTTTTAGTGGAAATACTATTAGTGATGTAACTTTAAGAGACGCTGTTGTGTCGGCGCCAAGTGCGATTGCAATTACAACAACAACTAGTGAAGTTGATTTTACACAAGGTTCTTACGTAAGACTAAGATTAACAGTTGATAGTCCAGATGAAAACCTTGTAACATTTTCAAATTGGGGTCCTGCAAATACAATGAGCCATATGCGTATCGAAGTTGTTATGGATGATGCAGGTGATAAAATTTTAAGATTTACAGTACCATCAGGTAATGTTTGGAAAAAACAAAGCACACCAGGTAGTGCAAACTCACTTACAAATCCTTACACATTAACAGATGTTGGTGCTAGATATATTTTTGATGTTTGGAGTGCTGACCAAGGAACTAACGTTTTTGTTGCACTCGAAGGCATCTACAAAACTTAATTAATAGGTAAGTTTTATGTGGAATCCCTTAATCGATAACTTAGAGTCTCTCACCGATACAGAGGTAGACGAAAAGGTTAATGAACTCAGCAGAAAATATTTCCAATCACTTAGATTTCCTGATCAGTCTTTAAGCCGTCAGGTCCGAGAATCTTTAAATATGTTTAAGATGGAACAAGTACGCAGATCAAGAAAAGCGTTCGATGACCAACTTAAGAAAAACAAAGATCAAAGCAAGGACTTAGACGGATTAATAAATGTTGAATAATAACGATAATCAAGGGGTAGTAAACTTTTATAGTTGGGAAACAGACTTCGATGCTATTGTAGTAATAGACGGTGTTGCATATCCAAATCTTTATAACGTACAATTATCCTTTCTTCCACACACAACTGAAATTAAATTACAAAACAATAGTTTTGAAAGAGTAAAATATCTCTTTTCACATTTAGCACAAAATTCAATTATTACAAACCAAAATGATACACTACAAACAGTTTGGTTTAAAATGCCTGTAAATAAAATTTTACTACCAAGTAATCCATACGATCACTTACTTTGTAGAGTATTATATAGAAAAATACAAGCAATCGCTGGAAAATATCTCCACATTGGTCAATTAAGACTTGACAGCCGACTGGGAGATAATGTACAATATACTATTGATAATGATAGTTTTGATGATGGTATATTTCAAAAAGCAAATTGGCTTAATGACAAACTTAAAGAACCTTGGTGGGATAGAAATGACACAGCGACATTTGACCAAATGGTTTCAGCCGATGAATATTGGACAGGTGTCCGAAGTTGGAGAGAATTAGGATATGGATCAGATGCACCAAAAAAAGAATTCAACCCAACAATCATCAGCGGCGGTAAAGACAAATAATTACGGCCAAACAGTTTTAACAGAAAAAAATATTCTTAATTTAATATACGAAGATAAATGGAACACAATAAAAGAATGTGTTGTTCCTGACGAAAAGTTTGTTAATCAATACAACAAACAGATACGTGAAAACAAAGATCGTTTTAATAGTTTAAACATAAACAACGACGAAATAGGACAAGATCTTTTTGATCAAAATAATAGAATATCTTGGTATATGCCAGATGAATACAAAAATTTTGACATAGAAGATTATGTATTAGGACTTTGTAACACCGCAGAAGAAAAAGCAAGAGTAGAACAAGAACTAGATCTATTCAAAAGTCACGCTATGGTAGATGTGTTATGCTTCTTAAAATATTTGGTTGACACAATGCGTAAAAAGAATATAGTATGGGGTGTAGGCAGAGGATCAAGTGTAGCAAGTTATATACTTTATCTTTTAGGTGTACACAAAGTAGATAGCATAAAGTATAATTTAGATCCTAAAGAGTTTTTAAGATAATGCAAGTATATGATAGAATGACAGTAATTGACGGTTTTTATCAAAATCCTGATTATGTTAGAGAAGTTGCACTTAAACAAAACTATTTAGATTGCACACAATTATCAGGCACGTGGCCAGGAATACGTGCAGATAAAATGTTACAAGAAATTGATAGTAACATTACACAAGAATTCTTTCAACGCATTGGTAGAACACTTGTAAGTGGACAAGCAAGATTTGAATCTACAATCGAAACAACATTTCAACTTTGCTATGAAAGTCACGGTGATAGTTGGGTACACTATGATGTAGGTGAAATAACACACGTTGGTTTAATTTATCTTAATCCAAACCCGCCAAAGAACAGCGGAACACTTATATATGATATTAAACCAGGTATGATGGAAGAATTAAAAAACTATCACGATAAAAACGGATTGGCTAAATTAAACAGAAATGATGAAAAAGAATTATACGAAAAATTCTTTGAAGTTGTATTAGAAGTTCCAAATAGATATAATAGAATGGTTATGTATGGTCCACAAATGATGCATAAATCGGATACCTATTTTGGAAATTCGTACGAAACTGGAAGACTTACCCAACCCTTTTTCGGAAACATAAAGATACACTGATTAAGAGATATAAGTAGTATTATAAGGAGTTATAACGTATGACTAAAATATACAGATCACTACAAGGTCGACAAATAGACATTGACAAACTTCGTAATCAAAACGAGTTAATGCCTGCTGTTGGCAATATGCGTGTAAATGCAAGAGGTGATGAATTAGGACCTGGCGGAAAGATTGTTCGTACTAGAGAGCAAATTATGGCTGAATATTATGAAGCAAATCCTAACGCTGTACCTGATCCTGAAGGAAAAGGTGTACAACCGACTGTTTCTAAATCAGCACCTAAACAAACAACTAGTGTTCCTCCTACTCAAACATTAAAAGTAGAAGATACGCCTGTTGAAGAAGTAATTGAAGAAATAGTACCACCTAAAGAAGAAGTTGTTGCTGTTGAACAAAAAGAAGCGGAAGTTGTTGAAAAAGCAACCGCGGCTGTTCAAAAAGCAAGAGCACGTAGACGCAGTGGTATAGCAGACGCTACAGGAGAATAATAAATGCCAAGTGTTCATAAATTTAAAGGTAATGTAAGAGCCAAAGGCGAAGATGTATTAGTTACTAATATGTACTTCGGTGAAGAGAAGTCAAAAGGCGGTATTATCTTAAGAAATGATAACGGAAGAGTAGAAGGTATCCGTGCAAGATGGTGCCAAGTATACAGCATTGGTCCAATGTCAAAACTTAAGAATGATATTAAAGTTGGTGACTGGATTATGCTTGAACACGGTCGTTGGAGCAGAAGTATTAACATCATTGATAATGATGGTGTTGAATGGCTGTTACAAAAAGCAGATATTGATTCTATTTTGTTGAGTACCCAAGAAGAACCCGAAGATGTAAAAGGTTGGTTGGAACACAACAAAGAGAAACGAGAATATGTTGAAGATATTCTTGTTAATAAAGAAAAAAGAGTAGAAGTATAAACACGAACTAAGGAGTATCAATGTTCACAGCAGTATTAGTGACCATTACAGGATTGTTTATGTATGACAACTCTGCCTTTTTTGCGGAAGTTAAAAAAGAACGCAAACAAGGATATGAG
>Ga0208880_1000017_pt1 | contig 31673 bp, 40 predicted proteins | sample Knorr_S23_td_Sur_FD_185606 | JGI IMG/M metagenome (GOLD analysis project Ga0208880, IMG submission 185606) | Marine microbial communities from Southern Atlantic Ocean transect - Knorr_S23_td_SurfaceB_ad_5m_LV_B (SPAdes) (version 2) | ecosystem: Environmental > Aquatic > Marine > Oceanic | place...
GTAAGATCACCACCGTCGCTGTTTAAGCCTGTCGAGTCACCACCTGATAACTCAAGTGTAGTGCCTTGTGTTGAGAGTGATGTTTCGTCTGCTGGTTGTAAACTTGATCCTTCTAAAGCAGGTCCACTTGGAATATCACTTGTTAGTGCAAGTGTGCCATCTGCGTCTGGTAATCTTACAGTTCTGTTTGCTGTTGGATTAACAACGTCTAATTTTGTATCAAATCCATCTGTGCTTGAGCCTTCAAAATTTATGTAAGCATTTTCACGAAGCATAATAAAACTATTATCTTCCATTGTAAGATTAGTAGTAAGGCTTATGCCGTTTCCTGGATACCAGTTATTATCTATGTCGTCCCAAATCAAAGGTTGCATACTTCTGCTTGGTGCTATAGTTGTTGTATCAACATCTGTAAGGTCATTAATGGCTGTAGGAATATCACTTGTTAGTGCCACTGTACCAGTAGCATCTGGGAATGTAATTGTTCTTGCCGCTGTCGGTTCTGTTTTAGATAGTGTAGTTGCAAACGATGTTCCTTCAAATTTGTAACTGCCACCTGTTTCAATATCATTTGTTGAATAAACACCGTCTGCACCTGTTGTTCTTAATCCAGTGTCTGATGTAATTAGATCAGTAGCATCAATTGTGCCTGTAATACTGATATTAGCAGTTGCAGTAGCACCACGTGCTGTTACAGTAGCAAGTGTGTCTGTTTCTGTTGCTGTAATACCAGTCAACGCACTACCATCTATTGCTGGTAAAGCACCTGTAAGTGCAGTTGCGTTTAGTGTGCCGTTAACACTGTCAACAAGTAATGTGCTATCACCAGCAACAATATCAATTGATTGTGTTGATCCTGCTGGTAATACTGAACTTGTAATAGCATTATCAACTTCTGTTTTTGTGTAAGCATCAGTAATACCATAACCTGCTATTGTAGTTGGCGTTCCTGTCAAGTCGCTAAATGCACTTGCGACACCAGTTAAAGCACTACCGTCTATTGCTGGTAGAGCACCTGTCAAAGCACTTGCATTTATAGTGCCTGCTGGACCATCAATTAGCACTGTTGAATCATCTGCGGCAATAGTACCTTTTAAATCACCAACAAACTTTCCGTAAAATGTTCCAGTTGCTGAGTCGTACGCTTTAGAACTATCGTCTCCAAACAAATCACCTTGCACGTCTTGATTAACTACAACTTGACCTTGTTCTAATACAGTTACTTTTCCATACAGTTCTGTAAAGTTGTCATTGACTTTGCCAAACGCTGTACGGATTGGATCTCCGTCTCCTTTGTTTGCACTTGAACCAATGTTTATAATTCTCTGTGCCATTATACTCTCCCTACCACTGCTTCAATTGTGCCGTATCCGGGATCGTCTTTGGCTTGTAATGCTTTACCAATTACAGTTCCAACTTTTGCACTATTGTTTACTATTGCATAACCTGGAACACTTGCTGTTACTAACAAGTCACCTTTCTTAACAATACCAACAACATTTACAGGTACTCTACCCTGTAATGCAATCGCTGTAACAAAATCGCCCTCTGCACCTGCGTTCATTAAGTAACCTGGTTTCTCTGAAACAACACCTGCTACTCTTGTATCGTCTTTCATTCGTGTAACAGTAACTTCTTGTTCGCCACCAAATATTAAAACACTACCTACTTCGTACGTAGCATCTGCAAGATAATTCTCTGCCAAGTCAGCGTATAATGCTGTGTTTGCCTGAGCACTTGTTGAAATTGCATATACATTTTGGAAACGTTTTAGTGTACTACCTAAATCATATACATCAGTGTCTCCAGGTATCATAGCACTGTTTGTTACAATAACTCTCGCAGTACCACCAGTAATAACACCAACTTGATCTGCTGATGTAAATCCGTTGTTTGCTCCAATACCTATACCAGTTGAATTTGCATCGCCTTCTCCTGGCGCTTCAATAAATGAAGTGTAAGTCCAATCAGCGGCCATATAGTTTTCACCTGCCAATGAACTGTTTGCTTGGAAGTTACTTTCAGCGGCTTTTGCATTTCCGATATTTAAATTACCAATCATATTGTTATTAGTAATTCCACCACCAGTTGTTTGTGAACTTAAGAATAGTGTTGTACCAGGGTTTGTAAAGTTTACAGTTGTACCTGATGTATCAATAATTCTTGCACTATCTACTTCTAATGCTTGAACGTTAATTGAACCATCTGTGTGTGTTTTAACAATAGCGTCTGGAGCACCAATAGTTGTAAATGTACCACCTGAATTAACAATAGTTGAGAAAGGAATAGCACTTACATCTCCTGTTGCACTATCGCCTTGTGCTCTACCAATTACAGAATCATCTGGAATGTTAGCAAGTTTTTCAATTGGCAGTTGGCCATCGTCAATACTAATAAAGCCGTTGTTACTGCTGAATACTACACTGTCGAATACCGCAAGACCTAAATTACCTTGTGTAACACCTGCGGCAGTTGCTCTTGTACCTGCGGCCTGCATATTAAGTTTACTTTGTGCAATTTGTGCGCCAGCATTTACATCAGCGTTAACAATACTGCCGTCAGCAATACCTGTTGCTACAGTCTTATCTACGGCATTGTAAGTAAATTCAAAGTAACCAGTTGGTGTAGCAGTGTCCCAATTAGAACCTGTCCAAATAATAATATCATTATTTTCTCTTGTACCGTTAGTACCAGTTCCATACATTAGAGAATCACCAAACGGTGTTCTGCCATCTACGTAACGTTTGTTAGTAGCATCAAATGGATCACCTGGATCTCCTAATGCTGTAATGTTATAATTACCCCAACTAATATTTGCACTTGGTGTTGTTGCTCCGTCAAGTGCTAAGAACCCTGAACCTATTGGATTAGTTACTAACTGTGAATTTTGATCAATGTGCATACGTCTGTTAACGTAACCACGTACTGCTGATTCAGTTGGTACTGAGTCAACAGCATTATCTGTCATAGCATCATCACTTGAGAACTCAGTAATAACAACACCACGTTTGAAACCAATACCATCCAAGTTACTCAATGCAATTGAAGCCGCAAATGTAACTCGTCCAGTACCTTGGTCAACTGTAAAGAATCTACCTACACGGAAGAAACCATCTTGGTCAGTTGATACATAGAACACTCTACCTTTATCACGTTCTTCTACTTCGTGTGCTTGAATCGGTTCTTGTGGAGCACCGTAAATTTTACTTGGATAGTTACTTGTATTAAATCCGCCTGAACCAATATCATTGAAATCGTGTCCAGTTGCTCTACATACTGAAATGTTAACTGTTAGTCCTGCGTTCTCACCATTTGCAAGACCTACACGTAAAGTAATTGCATCTGAACTTGCTACCACACTATTCAATCCTGCGGCAACAATACTATCACCTAAAGCCGCGTCGTTGATATCATTAACGTCTTCAATTTCAATAGTACCAAATGTTCCTCTATCTGCATAACTTAGAATTCTATGAATCTTACCATCCCAACCAAAAATCATATCTCCATTGTTAAGTCTATTAATTTCTGATTGTTCAGTAAGTTTTGTAACAGCAATTACAGTATCGCCTACTGTTCCACCATGTGTTGTACCAGAACCTGCAAATGCACTATTATTAACTTCGGACTGATCAACTATCAATCTAATGTAATCGTAGTTTGCATCAAAAGTAATTAATCTTTGATTAGCACCTGGAAGTGCAGTACCAACAGCATCTGTTCCGTTAAACGCAATAGTTCTATAAGTGTAATCATCTTGTTCGTCAAACACAATAGCAGTTGAAGGTCTAATAACTGCCGTTGTAATTATGTCATCAAATACAAAATTTTGTAATTGTCTAATAACAACTTTTTGATTATTAGTTAGTGCTGTCGCTAAACCTTCGTTACCCGAAATGTTTAGTTTGTAAATGTTTCCATTTCTTGAAGCACCTGCTACAGGTGTTTCTGAAGTATTTTGAATACTTGCTACTTCGTATCTAATAATACCGGTTGTGCCACCATGGTCAATTTCAATTTCTGAAATGTTAGTTGGAATATAATCAACATCATACACATAAACAATATTCTTTGCCGCTTCGTTGATAATAGAAACACCGTCGTCATAAACACGAGCAGTCTGAACCATTTTTTCAACAAGAGTAATTTGGTCAATAACTTCGTTTGGATCTGATCCTGCCGCAACCAAACCATAGTTACCATTTGAGTTAGATCCGTTTAGTGATCTAATCTGTGAACCATTGTTTGCCATATATGCCGCATGACAGTAATATGTAAATGTCGAAACTTGTTCTGTTAATGCACCATTGTTAACAACAATACCATAACCTAAGTCGTTAACCTGTGTGTAGTCGTTTGCCAACATTGAAGTGTTACCAGCAGACTGTAATACAATATCTGTAAAGTCTGCAAATGTAAATCCGTTTCCATTACCTGATGTTGGATTTAGGAATAGTGTTGCAGTACCTGCCGCTTGGTCATAATTTGTAACAGCATCAACTTGATAACGTACACCTTGAATATAAAACGGACATGGTGTTTCTGGTCTACGTTTTCTTAAACCACTACCAACACCACTTGATACGTTAAGTGTAAATGGATCATCTTTACTGATAACTGTCATTGTTAAGTTTGATACAAAGTTATCAATATACATACCACCTGAGAATACTTGTTTGTTTTGTGATCTACTAAACGATCCACAAACCTGTACATATGGTGATTTAATTAGAATCTGTCCATCTGGATCAAGTACTTGAGCAAAGCCACCATGACCTTGCATTGTTACGTTCATAATTCTGTTTGAATCATTCATCATGAACACATCAATTTGATCGTTGTTCTTAGGTGGATTAAAGTTTGCATCAAACGCAAATTTAACACAATCAATCAATGCATCATGATTTGTTTGTGCGTTTGTTTCTGCTGTTGCACTTGCTGTTGTATTTTGTGCTACAGTACTTTGTAGACTTGCACCAAAAGGTGTTTTTGCTAATACTGCCGCACCAATAGTTTTAATATAATTAATGGCATCTGCTGTTTCTGTTTCTTGGCCGCTTACAGCACCTACATAGTATGCCGCTTGGTTAGCAAGAGAACTTGCTCTGCCACCATCTGTTAAGTCACTAACTAAACCGTCAACAATTAGTCCTGTATCTCTACGACACTTGCTTTCGTTGTAAGTTAGTGCAGGATATGTGTTATTAATATAAGCAATAGTTTCTTCTACAACAAATGCTTTGTTAAGTTGTAATAGTTCAGCCGCTCCTGGGAAATTACCTGGGTTACTTGCACCATCACTGCCTTGATTAACAGGTTTAGTTGGATCAACAGTATAATGGTAACCATAACGTGGATCTACTAAGTCTGGTAGATTTGCAAGACCGTTAGTAATAACATCAATAATATAATTCATTAATGTTGTTACTGTTGTATCTGTTCCTGATTCAGATGCACTTAAACCTGTTGTTTGACTTGTTACAGTTTGTAATGGTGTGTATGCGGCCTGTGGTAAAATTGTGTTTACTACAAGGTCTCTTGTAAATGCATTCGCGGCCGCTGTTTGTGCTTCTTGTCCATTAATTAAACTTTGTGTTCCAACATAATATTTTGCGGCATTCTCATAAGTTTTAGCATTACCGTTATATTTTAAATCGTGTGCAATACCATCAAGAATAATTCCTACATCACGTTCACACTTGGCTTCGTTGTATGTAAAGTTTTCCCAAATGCTTCCTGGAGTTGCTCCTGCAATTTCATTTGTGATAAATTGTATTGTTTCGTCTTTGATAAATTCTTTGTTTGCTTCAACAATCGCTACAGCATTAGGATTATTTGTTGGTAATAATTCTAAGCCATCAAAGTTTGAATCTCTGTAGAAATATGTGTCAATCCATTTAGACTGTGATGCTCTTTTCTTAGGTCGAATTTGACAACGTCTAAAGTCTGTACCTTTAATAGAACAGTTAGCAGGAAGTTTGATTGGGAAGTCTTCATAGAAAATTCCTGACTCTACATGAATACAAATTTGTGTTGTATTAGTAAAGTTACCATATTCAAACTCTTCTTCAGCAACAAATGTTTTTGGCTCAATTAGAAATACACGAATGTCATCTTCGTTTGCGCCACGGGTGTATTTTACAATTCTACCTAACGCACCTGATGTTTTACCTCTTAAAATTTTACCTGGTAAAATATCAACATTGTTTGGAGCACCTTGATCAACATAACCCTGTCCACCATTTGATACAGTTAATGTAATTGTTGAACCTTCAATTAGTGTTGTAGTGTCAAGTGTACCTAAACCATTTTCAATAATGTTTGTTGATACATCAATTTTTGCAAGAACAGCATTTCTTACAGTTGATGTTACTACTTGGCCTGTATCAATGACCTGTGTAATACCGTCATCATTTCTAATAGGTGTTACAGTGCCATTCTGTAAAATAATATTAATAATTGTTTTACCGTAGTTGATACCAGCAAGTGTTTCACTTAATTGTGTAGTTCTTGCAATTTGTCCTGATACTGAACTATAATATCTTTTACCTACTTGAATTGCTTGGAAGTTTGCATTAAGTCCGTTTTCAATATCAATTGCAAGACCTTCAACAATATAACCCATATCTCTTTCACATATTGCTTGATTGTATTGAAAGTTAGGATATGTTTGATTAATATATGCAACAATTTCTTTTTGAATAAATGCTTTGTTTGCTCTAAGCAAAGTAGCCGCCGGAATACCATCTGTATGTACTGATGTAATACCTAATGAATCAATAGTAGAGTTAGATGCTCCATCATTGTAAGTAACAGTTTGTACATATGCACCTGGTTCAAGCGGAGCAGTTAGAATTAATTCTTCTGCTTTTTCACAAGCCTTACCAATTGTTTTGTATGCAAATTGTAATGAACGACCTTCTTTACCTACAGGCGAAAAAGTTTGTTCGTCATCACCGTTTGTTCTAACATATAAATCAACAATACTTGTAAAACTTGAATTATCAACATAAAATTTTGAAGCCGCTTGTAAGTCGTCAATATCGTTTGGTGTACCACTGCCTGATAAGTTACCTGGATGGTCATGTAGGTATAAAGGACCTGTCATGTCATCACCTTGTCTACGTACTGTAGCACTTCTTGGTAATGCTTCTGTGCTTAGATATGATCCATAAAGGCTGGTGTTGTAATCATTATCAACTAAAGTATGTGTTCCACCTGGGTTACCAGCCGCGCCTTGGTTAGCAGAAACTTTACTTGTTCCTGCAATAGCATCAGCAGGAGAATTATGTAAACTTAATTGATTTGCATTTACAAATCTAACATAGTAAACTTGATTATTTGTAAGTTCAGGTGCCGCACTGCCGCCACTAACTTCATATCTAAATGGTGTTCCATTAATATTATGATCATATCCATGACCAGTAATGATTAAGTTATTATTAATAAAACTTCCAATAGTTAATGTATATTCAGTACCGTCTACCGGCTCTGATCTCATTCTGTTTGCTGTAAATCTTTTTTGATAACTTACATCGTTATATTTTTTATCTCCAACAAGATCGTGTACTTGAATTTGTGTACTATGTGTAGTATTAAATGCCGTTGCTGAAGCATCATTAATAGGACCGATATTACCAAGGGTGTAGTTTCCGTGTCCATCTAAAAATCCACCAAGACGTGGTTGTAAATCTTGACTAATTTGTCCACCACTGTTTGTAATAACAAGTTCAGATGGATCAGTGTTGTCAATTAAAATACCCGGACCACCTACAACGTTCTTCATTAATAGTGCAGAACCACTATCGTTTGAAACTGGAATTTTGTTTGCGCCTAATTCGTCTGGTGTATCTGAAAGTGCAGTAAATCTAATTGTACCACCTTGGCCGAACACTGCATAAAGTTCGGAAAAGTTCTCATTGGTTTTATTAAACGCATCTCTTATACTATCGCCGGTTGCGTCATTACCTTCAACACCGATGTTAATACTCTGTTTTGGCATATATTACCCCTAAAATCCTATTGACTCACCACAACCGCAACTTGACGTTGAAGCAGGGTTTTCTATTGTAAAGTATGATCCGAATACTTCTTTTTTATAGTCTATAGTGCTACCTATTAAATACATGATACTGGCACTGTCCATAGCAAATTCACCCTTGTCAAGTTTAATAACTTCATCATCAAACTCTTTACTATCATCTAAAGACCAGTCATATTTAAATCCAGCACACCCACCACCTTTTAAACTTAAACGTACTATTGGTTTTTTATGTTCTACAAGCATAGAATTCATATGTTCAACAGCACTTGGTGTTAGTTTTACTATATCCGTCATACTTCTTTCTCCTATGTATTTATTCAATTTTTTGTAATCCGAATGTAAACAGGTAAATACTTTTATGTTTATAAGAACAGAACAAGAAGTAAAGTGGTATATAAGGAAGTCTAAAAAAGGAAAGAATCATCCTTACAAGCGTGTAAAGACAGTTGTGATTTTTGAATGTGATAATTGTCACTTAGAATTTAAGCGTGACAAAGGACAAGTAGATTCTAAAAGATTAGATAATTCGTACAACCATGTGTGTCCAGAGTGCGATCCTAAACGATTTGCACAAAAGAAAGGCGTCGAACAAAGACGCAAACTGAACACAACGGCTGATGTTTTAGTAACTATCGATCAGTTGTAAATTATTCTGATTTCCAAATAGTCCAGGCACCGTATGCGATTGCCGCATAGGCTAAAATACCTGCTAATGGTTTAGCAATAAGCACAACAATGCCTAATGCAATAAGAGCCGCACCGTCCCAAGAAGTTCTTTCTGTGAAACGTTTTGACACCCAACCTTTAAATTTATCTAACATATTTTTGCTCCTATTTGTTTAGTGACTTCATATGTTTATGAAGTTGATTAACTAACTTATCTTTAGTAAGTCGTTTATCAAGTTCAATACCGTTCTTTCTTCCCATTGCTTCTAATTTGCTTTTTGTCATTTTATTGAGTTCAGCCTTAGAAGGTATAAGAACTAACGGTTTCTTTTTCGCTATGTGATCAGAAAGTTTTTGAGTTTTTTCTTCACCCATTCCGAAAATACTTTTAATCCAATTTAACACTTTATTCTCCTTTGGTAAGAGTAATTACCCCACAAGCGAGTCTATCGCCTGCGTTTCCGGTTTTTAAAGATTCGTCATCTCCGCCTTTGCCGAGATCATCTTTGTTTTCATGTATGACTATTGCTCTGCCTACAATGCTTCGTTCACCTATTAAATCAATTCTATCTGCTTTGATTGTAAACTCAGCGATCCCGTCTGAGTTTGCTTCAACATTGCCCAAGTCACCAACATGGCCGTTTTCAAGATCGCCATGCTCCACACTATCGGGGTTGTAATGGCCTCCGGCACTTTCACAACCATTGGATAGGTCACCGTATTCATGAACATGAAATCCATGAAGTCCTTCACTTAAACCAGTTATTCTACCCTTTATAAGTGTAGCAGTGCCTGGCTTTTGCATGAATAAGATAGTGCCTTTGACAGAGTCTGAATGAACTAAGTTACATACAGCCGTAACTGCCTGTTCTGCTTCGACTATTCTTTTCAGGCTTTCGCACTGACAAGTTCTTGAGCGTGTTCTTTCACAACTTTTGAATTGTTTAAATCGCATACAGTATTTAGCCAGTATTTGTACAGTTTTTCACTGGCGAGGTTTTTTGCTTTAGATTCGACCATAATATCTGCATAGTCTCGGAATGATAATGCCCAGTCGTTAACTGCTGTATTCCACATAAAATCTGAGTGGGCACGTAGTTTTGCTTTCTTGTAACCTTGTTCTAACAGCATATCTCTATTAGGTAATATAGTATTATCAAAGTCTACAAGATAATCTTCACGTGAAACAGAATAATGTATTACAGGCCTTACACCACGCCAACTGTCAACTATACGAGCAAATCTATCGTCGGTGGGTAATATGTATTCTCCACAATTGACCCAGTGGTGGTGTATGTCAAGAACGAGTGCGACGTGGGAGGCAAGTTCGAGACTGGCATCAATGCCCCACGATAGTTCGTCGTTCTCAATAGTAATACAGTTTCGTGCTTCTGGAGTGAGTCTTGGAAGGACGTCGATGATACCGGCTGGACCTCTTCGTCCTGCGATGTGGACGTTACACTTGAAGTCTTGCCAATTCTTGCCGTAACCCATCCACCTAATGACGTCAACATGGTATTCAAACTCCTCTATACTTCTATTTACTATATCTTCGTTGTCAGATGCCAACACAGTAAACTGACCAGGATGCATACTAAGCCTAACATCAAGTTCTCTTGCAACTTCGCCGACCCTTGCGAAATGTGTTTCGCAATACTTGACCACGTCAGGTAGTTTCCAGTAATAGCACCAAGTAGGCTCAGTGTATACAGGAAGGACATCACTGCCCAATCTAACCATTCGTAATTCATGTGGTAAACTCCCTACGTATCTAATCAAGTTCTCATATGACTTGATATTATGTACCATAATATCCCACAGTCGTTCTTCTGCAACTTCTTTGGTTTGTCTGTTTAGCCATGCAACAGTTGTGCTTCTTGTGTTTAAAGGACGCTGTATCTCCTCGAGAAGTTTCTTCTTCTGAGTCTGATCAGGGTGCATATACTTGCAGGCAAAACCTATACGTTTAGTCATAATCTTTTAATATATCCCAAGTTTCTTTATAGTCTTTTATAGTATAACAAAAACCTCTACCTTTGTCAAGTATTACTTTCTTTAACGGATAGTCATTGCCTTCCTTGTGCATTGCATCACCAAAAAAATGCAGTTCTTCTCCGTCATCAAAATATTTTAGAATCTGTGATTTATCGCTGTGCTTTTTGGAAATATCAATACCTGTCTCGCCTCCGACTTTTGCATTAACATTTGGAAACCTTACATTAAGCATATCAGCAATTCGATTACGCTCGTTATGTTCTTTATCAAATTTAACATAAAGCATACGTTCGCCTAATGTTGCATTACGTCCTACGATACTGAAATTACACATACCTGTGCGATGTTCAAAATGTAATCCTGTACGTAAAACAAACTTACTTTCTGTAAGAAACCCAGATAGCCATTCTTCTACATCTTTTGGTAATACCCAATAATCTTTAAAAATGTTTTTTTTGCTTTGCCAAATATCGGATCCATTACAGTTATATACTCTCCAGCAAAGATTGTAAGTGTCGTTGCCTATCTGTTCTACTGTTTTTTCTTTATCACTTCCTGTAACTAATGATACTTTATTTTTAATACAAAAATTATTAAAGAACTTTTTAAAGTCTGGATCTATATTTCGTCTACTTGGTGTTATTGTGCCGTCAACGTCGAATATAAAGTGTTTCATTTCCAGTTATCCTTACACCACTGATCAACACAATTATGTGGGTGAGGCTCTCCATGAAATACAGCAACAGAAGTTGTTGGTTTAATTTTAGGTTCACCCGGAATAGTAAAGTTTCTTACACCATTGATTCGAGTCATTTGTGGTTTTCCTCTCATTTCCCATTTGTAACTTTGAATCCATTCTTCTGGCCAAAAACACCAATTGTTTCTTATTTGACTATAAATCCAATCTTGATCTCCGTGCATTCTTTTTGTAGCAATAAACTGTTGTTCTACAAATGTAGTCCATACATGATTCTGTGTACCGCTTTTAAATCTAAACACACTTGAGTTCATCTTTTTCCAGTCGCTTCTAAGATGTCTATTGAAATCACGAATGATACAGAACTTGTCTTCATTGTATGTAAACAGATTATCAATGTTATTAAAAATAATAACATCAAGATCAAAGTAAAGAATATTTCCATTGATAGATAAATCTGGATTAAAAAAATAAGGTTTATACCACCAACCTTGAACAGGTAGTTTAGGTAATGGCAAAACTCTTATTCCAGACTGTATGCCATTTGAATTATCTGTAAAACAAACAAATTCGTAAGGAACTGTTGTATTACGTGCAACCATATTGGCTAACACGTTAACATAATCTGAACTATACTTGTCGCCCCACTTAAGGCACACAACATAGTTTTTCATTTCTTATCCTTCGTAGATTGCTGAATTAGCACCGTGTTCTGCACACTCAACCTTGACACAATAACAACGATTATCTGTTGCTTCTCTAATAAGTTTGTCTGCAAAGTTAAATGCGTGTTCGGCAAATTTCTCTGCACCAACACCGTCAAACTCTCTTACCTCACACAAGTCTTTATCTTGTAGATCATAAAAGTCTTGTTTGTGCGGATCATTAATATCAACACACAGTTTGTGATCAAAGTTATCTTCTAACCAAGCCTTTAAAGGTTTTAGTCCTCCAAAGTCTACTGCCCAGTTTTTGTTATCCAATTCATCACAACCAAATGTAAATGTAAATGCTAATGAATAACCATGAAGCAGATGACAATGTGAATGATCTGCGTTTGGTTGTCTAAAGACAGCACTCAACCCAATGTTGTGTCCGTAATGTTTTGTACTATAATGTTTTCCCATTATTATCTCCTACTAATAACGGCGGCAGAATTAGAAGGGTTGACGCCAAGTCCTTTTATTCTGTATATTATACAGAATTTATTATTCTTTGTCAACCGGTAAATGACCATAATGATGCATTTTGGCGGCAACCAAAGGAATAAGTTTTTTACGCATTGTATTAAAACTTACTGTAATTCGTTTTTCAGTTGGATTTGGATCTGTTCTATGCTCTAACCAACTTGGAAATATTAATAGCAATCCTGTACGTGGTCTACAACTTGCAAAGTAACTGCTATATGGATTTTGATTTTCGAAGACATCGTTCATGCGTAATGGACGTAATGGAGATTCAAAAATTAATGGACAACTTCCTTCGTCAACATATGGATAAAATGCTCCACTTATAACACTACCTTCATGCCTATGTTTATCTACTTGCCCGTCTTTTCCTAATACATTAAACCAACTTGTACCTAAAATACTTTCTTCAAGTCCTGCATCTTTACAGTATAAATCAATACAATTTTGTATATCTGCTCTTAACTTTTTTAGTTCTGGATTGAATAAAAATTCTTCGTCACCATTTATAAAACTGCTTTTGCCTCCGATAATTAAACCGTGATCTCCAGTTTCATATTTGTCAATTATTTCTAAACACTTTTCAATTTCACTGTGTCCATTTAAATCAAATGCACTTACAAGTGTAGGAAATAAGGATAGGTTTTCTTGGTTATACATCACTATATTTTAACATCTCTTTAAACTGTGTCAAGTTAAAAAATGATACGTTTTCCTTTTTCCAACTGTCTGGCATCTCCCAAGACTCTTCATTAAAGATTCTAAATTGTTTGTTAGGAAAGTGATCAAATAATTTTGAAATTTGATGAATCCAAAAACTCGGATCTACTGCACGAGAATCTGCACTATCGTAATTAGGTGTTCCCTTGTAAATATTATTCACAGTGTTAGATTTGCTATGTAAATCAAAACCTAATAAATCAATAGTATCATTCTCATTAGATAATAAACACCCAATATAAACAGCATAAGGACCACTACCCCAATGAAACGGTTGATCATGTTTAGCATCACTGCTATACCAAAGACCTGGAACCGAATTTACATTGTGATGTCCGCCAAAGTCTTCCTTCCAATCTGGTCTTGTCCAAACACCTGATTTTAAATTAACATATTTTTTTATAATTTCTGTGACCATACGTCTATCACAAGCAACAATATGACGTACTTTTGCTTCGCGAAAAATAGCATTACAACCTACCTTAACGCAGTTTAGGTTGTCTATTTTAATACCTTTTCGGCTTTCTCCGTTACCAATTATCAGCATACGGTATTTAATAAATACATATAACGATAGGAAAAATACTGGCTATGCCGACAGCAATACACGATATATTTAGATTTATTAAACTTTATTCATCTGATGGAAGTACTCTTGAGTTCACTTTAGAGGCAGATTCAGTACAAGACAGTCTTAGCATTAGACGAGGTGATGGTGTAAGTTGGAATGTACCAACTGTTGCACCAGGCGGAACTATTGCTGTCACTGTAGGAGTACACACAGGAACAGGCCAAATCACAGGTGCATATTATCTTGACGGTATAGAAAGAAAAGCAATTACACTTGTAAAAGGACATACCTACACATTTGATCAAAGTGATGCATCAAATGCCGGCTTTGGTGGTTATAACCATCCAATGACATTTTCTAATACTGAGGACGGTTCAGTAAGTGGTGCAATTACCGGAGATGAATATGCTACAGGTGTTACATATTATATAGATGATGTTGCTGTTTCTAAAGCAGATTATAGATTACAATTTACAACTACAACAAATAGAAAAATAGTTCTGGAACTAAATGATTCAGCACCTAATACGTTCTGGTATCATTCACACGATAATACAGATCAAGGTGGAACAATTACTACATCAACTGGTAATGATGTAATGATGATTGATGTTGATTATAGTTTAGATGTACCACCAGGAACTACAAGAGTAGAACTTACAGATGTAAACGCGGCAACTACAGGTGTTGATTTTAGTGCGGCAGGCGGTATTACACTTACAAGAAAAAATGCAAATGAAATTGAAATTGGATCATTTGCTGTTGCAGAAATAGATACGCTACATAGTGTAACAACCAGAAATGCAATTACTACTAACAAGTTATTCATGGAAGACCTTGAAGTAGGAGATGTGCAGAGTGCAACACAAGATGGTTTTGCAACATTTGATAGTACACTTGAAGGTACAGGTACAATAGGTGATGCACTTAAATTAAAAGTTGTTAATAGATCTACTACAACAAATACAACAACAATCACACACAATTTTACAAGTCAACCTGCACAAGGTTACTTAAATTACACAATCGGTTATCAGTTAGATAGCGGTACAACAGCGACAGCCGTATCAGCAACAATACAAAGATTTAATGGTGTAACTTGGGACACAGTTGATACAGTAAGTGGTGTTGCTGGTATTCCATATGAAGTGTCAAACTTGTATAATGAAACAAGTGCTTCAGGAGGTCAATACAGAGTTGTATATGCTATTACTGGTAATACAGGAACTATTACACTCGAACTTCAAGCATATTACGAAATTTTAGAAATTACAAATAATCCTGTACTAAGAACTGAAAGTGCAGTAGGTACATTAAGAACACGTGACCTTGCACCATTAGGTGTAAACGATATCGGTAGAGGCAGTGAGCCATATGACAATGTATATGCTAACACATTCCACGGACATCTACAAGGAACAGTTGACGGTAACCTAACAGGTAATGTAACAGGTGATGTTAAGGGTTCAGTGTTTGGAGATGACAGCACAGCAATTATTGACAGTATAAACAACACTGCTACACTTGCAGAATTAGATGTAGACGACATTAATATAAATGGCAGTATTATAACTTCCAGTAGTAATTTCACTATACGATCTGAGAATCCTCGAAATCTAACTATAGATTCAGGGCAGGACTTAGAGTTATATAGTGATTTTGGTAATACACTTATTAATTCAGGTGGAACTTTAACATTTTCTGCCGTAAGTGGTATTAATATTAATTCACCAGTAAACACAGTTATCTTCGGAACTGGTGGATTTGTTGGTGACTTAACAGGTTCAGTATACGGTCCAGACTCGACTATAGTTATCGATAACAACGGCGTTATCTTTGGTGAAATTAATAATGCTAACATTGCTACTGCTAATTTAGAAGCAAGTTACTTTACTGATCAAACAGGTGTTATTACTGGAGGAGCAATTACAGCCTTTTCTGTACAATCTCCAGTGTACGGTACAGACGCAACAACGTTGCTTGTTGATGTGGCAAACAATCAAATTGTTGGTGAAGTAAATGCTGATATTAACAAGACAGGTGCATTAACGATAGCATCTGATACAAGCGTTGCTGTTAATGGAACTGGTGTAATTGCATTTAACAGTGGCGTAGGTGCTGACGCAACTGGTAAACTTATTAACAGTTCTAATGCGGCTCAACCATTTACTATTGGAAGTCCTGTTACGCTTGAAAAAGAATTTAGAGCATTTCCAGGTGCTCAAGAAGTTACATTATACACAAATGTAACAACTGGAACTTATGATATTGATACAAGTGCAACACAAAACGTTTATTGGAATCAGCCAAGCGGTGCTCTTGTTGCTAACTTTACTAATCTAAACACTGATACACAACGTTTGAGAAAATGTAGAATCTTCATTAACACAGGTGCTACTGCTGTAATTCCTTCAATTGAAATTAATGGTGTGGCACAAGCATTTTCAAATATAGGTCCAGTAGCGGCACAAATTAACACAATTAATGTATTTGAATTCTGGTTCTACAGAACACATACAAATACTTGGGAAATTTTCTGTAAGAATGTTGATGCAAATGCATATGACCTTCAAGCAATCACAGACTATGGTGCAACTACAACTAACTCAATTACCACAGCAGGTGTTGATGCTGGTAGTGGAACCATTCAAACCACAGGTACTGTTCAAGGTGGAAGTGGATCATTTAATGGTGTTCCAACTCCGACAAGAGGTGGCGAACTTACATTAGGTGTTACTCCAAGTTGGTCAGGTAGCGTTGGTATTACTCCTACAAGACAAAGTGCAGGTAACTATAGACTAACATTCTCAAGTGCTTATGCAGGATCAACAGACTATAGTGTATTAGTAACAGGAATGGATACCACTGGTGAAGTTGTTTATGATATTACACGAGCAACAACACACGTAGATATTGCTGTATCAACAGCAGGAAGCACACAATCAGCAGTTGATGCCGGTGCCCTTACAGTTGTAGTTTACGAATTCTAAAAATTATTTTTTAAGATCTTTTTTTAAAGATTTAATTTCCTCAATTACTCTTTCGAATCTTTTTGTAGTTTTATTAAGTAATTCATTTAAATCTTTTACAGCAAATATAACCCACCACCACCAAGTAAATGCTACTACAGCAAAAAGCAAAGCAGTAAGTCCTATAAAATAATCTGTAAGTGTTTCGAAATCAAAAAATATAATAAGCGACAGTGCAGTTAGAGCAGTTAGTGGTGCTACTTTACCAATCCAACTCCATATCTTTACTTGTCGTGCGATTGTGAAATCTTTAAATTTTTTAAACAATGTCTACCCCTCAATATGACCAAAGGGTTTCCATTCTCCTGGTGTACCTTCACGTACACATATAAAGCCTATCCACCCACCTGGTACTGGTTCGTTATTCCAAATAATATCACCTTTGCTCCACAACCCTGTTGTTGGAGCGGCACTTCCTCTTCCAAACTTCTTACCTTCAAACTTGATTGGCCCTGCGACTTCAAAATTTGCACTTGGATTAGAAACACCAAATCCCACTTTACCAAACACAGAAACTTTTGTTTCGCTGTTACCTGATTGACCAATAGTAACGTGTCCGTATTGTGAAATTGTAATTCTTGGTGTATTATCAGTTATAACTTGTAATTCAGATGTAGAATATGTTCCAAGTTTGACTGACTCATTTATAGGATCAATAATAAATTCTGCACGTTCACTGCTAATACTTAACTGTCCGTTTGGTGCTTCTGTACCAATAGACATACGCATCGCCGCGCCGTCCCAGAATATAAAGTCGTCAACGTTTAAATCACCGTCGACAATTAATCCTTGTAATCTGCCTACTGTGCGTAGACTTGATTTAGTTACTGTTTCGCCTAAAGTGTCTGTTGTTAACACAGGAACTTGATCGATTTGATAAGACGAATCTCTGTGCAAATCAATTGGTTCTGTGCTGTATAGCCTATTTGGGTTAGTTTGTAAGATAAATGATTTAATTGTACCTGCGCCTTGCCACACAAGACCTTTACCAATTGGTGTGTCTCCGTTGCTGGAATCAAATACAAGTGAATCACTTCTTTCTTGCCTAATGTCAGCAGTAAGTTCATTAACGTGTAGACTATTACACTCAAGGTGTCCTTCTACTGTTAATGCTCCTTGTACTGTTGTGTCTCCTGAAATGTTATCTACATTTACAGTATCAACAGTAATGCCATTGTTATCAACCAACAAGATAGTCTTATTAGCACTGTCTGTAATACCTGTGCTACGGAACTGTGTAATTTTACCGCCTTGGATATGATTACCAGTTAACTGTCTTTCTTGGATAGGTTGCTGGGGCACAACACGATTTGCTATTGTTTCAATAGCGGTTCCGAGTTCTGCTAACCCTTGTTTTACCTTAATGATTTCGTTATTGTCAATGTCATTGTACTGCATAACATTATTTATCTAACGCACTTGAGAAGTATAGTATCCGGATTAATCCTACCATTAAGTTTGATATCAACAGCATTGATATCTTCGAGAAAAGTAGTCAGTTTACGTTTACCTGAATCGTTAAATTCCTTCAATTTTTCTTCTGGTTTACGTAGTGTTTTTTGAATACTCTTTTCTTCGTCAAATTGTGTGATTGTAGTACCTTTCACACTTAATCCTGTACCTTCTCTTTCTGCTCCGAGAGGATCGATAACCTTAGCAACGTATTTTCCAATCTTTCTTGTTTTAATATTAAACACCCATAGTTCGTTACACCCTACAATTTCAATAGGATTAACACTTGCTAATTGGAATTTGTCATTGTTGATTGCATACTTTAATTTTGCAATTAATTTTTCTTTGGATCGAGGTTGTTTCTTTCTTGGTTTACGCATTGCTTTTGCTGTGTTAATAATAACATCTAAAGCACCCATATATAAACCTAATGCTTGAACCTTTTTCTTAATCTCTGTTTTACTAAAAATGCTGTATCCTTCTTTTAGTTGCTGTGCCCAATCCTTTTCTTGTTCGGTTGCATTGCTACTAAGTTTCGGCGGATCAAGAACTTCATTTAGTTCATTTATTTCGTCTTGATAAAAGTCTTTAATCTTACGTGCATGAGCCTGAGTAAGTTTTACATCGTAAAAATGTTTCTTAAAATCAAAACCTTTTGGATTAAATTTTTCTGCATCTGTTAACCATTCGTCTAACCAGACAGCAGGTTTTTCATCCATAATAACTGCTTGTTGCTGTATTCTTTCTTGAATAGAAGGAACATAAACATTTTCCTTCTTCTTTTCTTCGGCTTTTTTCTCTTCTTCTTCTTGGGCGGCAAAAGCATCTGCTTTGTATTTTAATTCACCTAAGAATTTATTAATTGTATCTTTTAAAGGACGTACAGCACCCGATGTTCCTGGCAAACTCTCCCAATACTTACTGTATGCTTCGTTTTCGTTCGGGCGTCCTAATGTAGCCATTCGGCAAACTGCACCTACTGTACTATGATATCTGCTGTCAGGAATCTTTGCAAACTTATTTGCTTCTTTGACCCAGTCACTATCACTCCTCATATACTCAACAACCCAACGTTTGTAATCAGCAGATTTACATTCTAATCTATAATAGTCAAGTGCGGAGTGTATTCTGTTACCGTATGCCTTTGGATCTAACTCTTTCCAGTCATCCCATTTAGGTTCGATATTCTTTGCTTTGGATGCTCTGATTACTTTACTTTTTTTACGAGGGGCTGTCAAAGCCATTCCTAATCTCCTTGAAGTTTTAACTATTATATATTAAAAAAATAAAAAGTCAACTAAAAATGGCTTCTAACAATTAATTATTTGTAACTTTTGAAAACAAATCTAAGATTTGTTGTTTGTTTCTTGCTAACTGTTCTTTACCTTGTTGCCAACTGTTTGCTTGATATTCTTTAATATCATTCCACTCGTCAGTCACCCAACCTTTTATTTTTAACTCGATAGGTTTCTTTTGTGGCGCTACTTCATCTGCTTTAGTTGGTACTGTTGCAACCAATAAAACAAATCCTGCTGTAATTGCTACAAAAAGAATTAACATTAGTTTCTTACTCATCACTATTACCTCCTTCCAATTTTGTATACGGACTTCTATCCTGTGAAATCAAAAAACAGTCTGCTTGTATTTGTGCAATCATGTTATCAATTTCTTGGTTTGAACTTTTTATTGGTCCGTATTTTAATTCGCGAAGTCTATCAGCATCACGTTTAAGTCCGTCTATTTTATCACATAGTTGACTAATCTTGTGTAACATTATCTTTCTCCCTTTGTTCCTCTTTTTCCATTACATGAAACCATAACATAAAGAAAATGACAGTAACAATCATTCCTAATACAAATAATCCTATTCCGTGTCCTACATCCATTTAGATTTTCTCTCCTGCTTCAAATCCTCTAAAAGTTTTAAACCTTGGAAAACGTAAACTATAGGTTCCATCTTGGTTTTGTGTTACAGCATCTGCTCTTACTTCAACAATACGTCCAGGAAGACTGCCGCGATCACTCCAAAAACTATCACGATCGCTGTCGCTAAACCCACTACCAACATTAACCTTGATAGCCTTTCCGTCATCGATGCCTTCACAAACCAATGCACCCAATTTTCCTTCATTTCGTCCTGTTCCTTCTTCAACATCTTTAATCTCCAGTGATACCTCAATAAATGGTTTCATCTTTAACCAACTATGAGATCGTTTACATTCATAAGGAGCATCAACGTCCTTAATCATAACCCCTTCGTAACCACCGTCTACAGCCGCTTTATTTAGGTCTACAAAGCGTTTTTCGCCTTCAGGAGTACTTAGGTCTACATCTTCCCAGTCCAACGCTTGTACGTGCTTTAAAACGCTACTATGCTGGTCTACCCAAGCCTTAACTGCTTGACTTCTAAACGATTGTGGTTTGTCCCAACCACCTGCCAAAAACTTATCCAAAGGACACATATCAAATAAATGGAGTACTGCATCTGTGGCATTGCCTCCGCTCTTTCTGTGTACCTGTTTCATTAGGTCTTGGAAGTTAGCACTCATTACTTCTCCGTCCAAAACCAAATCATACGGTGATGGGTTATCTTTTAATACTGTTTCAATTTCTTCAATGATGTGTCCAAAGTTATGAAACTGTTTGCCGTTACGACTAAACGTTTCTACTTTACCATTCTTACAAACTGCAAGAACTCTAACACCGTCAAGTTTAACTTCTACCTGTTTCTTACCAACCATCTTCTTTTCGTGGTTAGCAGAGTCGTGTGCAAGTTGGCAAGTAAACACAGGAATTGCATACTGTGGAAATTTCTTAGCAACTTTGTTTACTGTCTTTTCACTAACACCACAACGTAAATCTTTGATTAAAATTCTTCTATAAAAACCATTCCACTGTTCCGCTGTTGCAATGCCCATAGTCAATTCAATAGCATCACGGGCCGCATGACCTGTTAATTCTCTCTTGTTTAGTTTTTCAGCAAGTTCTTTAAACACAGGCCAAGCAAGTCCTTGTGCAGATAGTACTTCATTTTCTGCTTTTTCAGGAACTTGTTTTACACCAAATGTATATAATGTATCGAGACACATCTTAACTCCTTCAAAGAATTCGTCAAGACCTTCTTGCATTGCTTCTTGGATTATTTTTTCTTTAGCGAGTCTTGAATTATCTGCTTCAAGTTTTGCTATGATATCTTGCGGTTGTGTTCTCATTTGTGCCTCTCTTGCCTTATTAATAGTTATACTATACACAAGTTTTAATCAAAAGTCAAGAGATTTTTTACCAAAATTCCAATACTCTACCGTTACCAATTATAATAAAAAGGCAAGTAATAATGTGTAGTATAACCCACACAGAACGTATAATCGCAACATTGTCTGCTTTTCTGTCATCATCGTATGCTTTTGTTCCTATAGCCTTACACCAATACTTCCACATTATACATCTTTCTTCTTTAGGCTCCAATTGCCATTGTCAAGTTCTTCCCATAATAATGTATCACCAATGTCCCAACCTACTTGGGCCAATGCTTCTGGGGGGAGTTCTAAGTATAATTCTTTTGTCTTGCCATCTTCTTGAACTTGAACAGTCCAAGAGTGTTCACCTGTCTTTTTGGGATATGTCATAACTGTCACCTATGCTAATATAATGTATTTAATTTGGCGCACTCGAAGAGATTCGAACTCCTGGCCTCCAGTTCCGCAAACTGGCGTTCTATCCAACTGAACTACGAGTGCGTAATTGTTATAGTACAATATTTTTTGGTGAAAGTCAAGAGAAAAAAATAGGCGACATAAAGCCGCCTATTTCTGAAAGAAAATAAATGTAAGACCTATTAGTTGTCTAATAAACCTTTTGCCATTGCTTTGTAGCCAGCACCAATTACTTTTCTTGGAGCCTTAGTACCCATTACGTAACGTGATACTGCGACACCTCTGCTGTTTTTTCTTGTGTTTAAGAACACAGGATATCCAGCAAATCTCAACGCTTGGATAACCGCTTGTGGGTTACCTGCTTTGAATCTGTTTTTGATATCTGCACTTGTTAGTGCTTTACCTTCAGTAAGAGCAGATAATACTCTTTCTTGAATAGTAGTTGTTTTAGTAGTCATTGACTTTTCTCCTATTAAATTATCAAGTTGTGACTGAGTTTCCTCATTCAACTTATACAGTATAACAAATTAATCTAATAAAGTCAAGTGTTTGTTTGCCAATTACGCAGGAATGGTTAACATCTTGTATAAACCTATAGCATCAATTACAAAATATAAGATATAAAGAAAGGTAAGTCCTACACTTCCTCTACTTACACCTCCATAAATTAAACATAATGCACTTACTTCCCACATTATGTACGCAACAAGTAAATTTGGATTAGGCATAGTGTACGCCAAAACTGTAGTGGCTCCTATACCCATAACCAAACCAAGGAATTCTGCTATAAATCTTTTTGGATTATTCTTAATATCTTCTTTAAAAAACTTAATTATATGATTACGAACGTCTCTTCTCATCTACACAATTTAACAGTAAACACAATCATATCAATTGTGTTTGATTCGTTTACCGTAAAGTATCGAGTTAGATATGCCGGTGTGATAATCAAGTGTCCGCTATTAATAATAAACTTCTCATTAGGAGCAGTATAGATACTTACACTCTTTTCGCTTGGTTTTTGAATTGGAGATTTAAATGGCGGATCTATAATTAGTCCTGCACTATTAAAAGGTACTTTTGGAAAGTAGTATCCAACAAATGTGTCATCTGGATATTTTCGTCCGTCTGTGGTCGAACTAATTCTTTCATACCAACTGTGTTTAATTTCATAATAATCTACACCATACTCATTTGAATATGCTTTGATACAGTCGTTAATATTTTGTTTAAGTAGTAGTAAATTATTTTCATCTAAAAAATCTTTTTCAGAATTGAATTCAATATCACTTTTTGCAGTCATGCTAATAACTTTTGGTTCTTCTGCAGGATGATAGCCTGATAAGTTATACATACCAATCACTGTTGGAAAGATTTGAAAATAATCACTATCGTGTAAAGAATCAGTTTGATGATGCATATATTTTAACTCCAAAATAATGCGGATTTTTTAAAGTAGATCCGCAACTACTCTGCCATCTAAGCCGCTACAGATTCTTTCACTGTTGCTGACTTTAAATATGACATAATGTTTTCTGATGATGTTTCTCCGTAAGGATCATCATCGCAGTTATCACAACGGCCCGGTTCTTCGAACCATTTTTCAATTACGCCGTTATTCACAACTGCGGCATAACGCCATGAACGTGGACCAAATCCAAGATTTGTTTTTTCAACAAGCATACCTATTTGTCTTGTAAACAAACCATTTCCGTCTGGAATAGGTTGTACAAGTTTAATATCCTGGTCTGCTAACCATTTGTTCATAACAAACGAGTCATTAACTGAAACACAATAAATTTCATCAATGCCCATTTCCTTAATAGCGTCATAGTTTTCTTCAAATCCGGGCAACTGCTGAGAAGTGCAAGTTGGCGTAAATGCACCAGGCAAACTAAAAATTACAACTCTTTTTCCATTAAAGAAATCTTCAGTTGTACAATCTGTCCATTTACCTTCGTCAAATCCGCAACCACCGCCTTCTACGACATCGCCTGATCTGCATTTAAATGTTACGTTTGGAACGCAAACACCTTCTCTCATAATAATCTCCTGTTATTAAACTATATATCTGTGTGTGTGGTGCCGAAGGAGGGAATCGAACCCCCAACCTACTGATTACAAATCAGTTGCTCTACCGTTGAGCCACTTCGGCATTTTTTTCAAATTTCTTTACTCTGTCATATCTAAAGGAACGCCAACCCTTTGCATTAATATCCCAAACAGTTACAGTTCCCTGCTTTGGTTCTTTATCTGTTTTGGGTTTATGTTCTTCAGGTATGATATCAAAAGATTTTGTACACGTCATAACTCTCTCATCGCCATCTAACTTTAAAAAAGTTACCGTGTATATATCTTCGCGTAGCATTTTATTAAGTTCTTCTTGAACTGGAATGCCTTTTAATTCTGCAATTTCTTTTTTAATGTCCATAGTTTCCTCACATTATTTGTTCAAACCAACGTTCAGCAATTTCCCTGTGTGTTTTCGGTCCTGGATGTTGGTGATCTCTTGCATGATCTTTTTCGACAACTTTACTATTAATATTAGCAAATTTTTTAGGTAATACTTTTTGTATAATATTGTTTGTTTCTTTACTCCAACTCCACATACTTAAAATTCTTGAATCTGTAGCAATATCGTTTATCCAATTTAAATAATTAATTGTTCTATGTATTTCTAATTCTTGCCAATAGTTTTCTACATATTTTGTATGGTCTTTGTTATTAGGGTCAAGACCAGATCCTAAAATCATATTAGTATGTTGCCATTCCTTTTCATATTGTGGCCAACAGAATCTACTATAATCTGGTAATAACATAAGTGCATAATCAAAGCCTATAACACGTTCAGCAACACTATAACATTTTGCAATATTATCTATACTACTTCCTATCATTCCAAAATTAAAAACAGCATATGATGGAAACATATTTTGCAATAAAGAAACATAAGTATCTTTTTCATCAACACCTACACCAAATGTACAACTGTCTCCGAATACACCTATTCTAACTTTTCTGCTTTTAGAAAGATCCCACTTCCCTCTAAATCCATATTCGTTTATGTTGTATTGAGTTCCGTTATCTTTCAGTAAGTTCCATTCATCACTGCCTTCAAATGGTCCACAGGTAAATTCTTGTTTAGTCTTATATTCTTTACTGTATTTTATAAACTCGTGGAAATCAACTAAATCATGAATGTTATTCTTATTTGCTGAACTTAATTGTCCAATATTTTTAAGTGCTACACTGTCCATTTAATCATACCTGTTGGTGATGTGTTCTGTACAAATTGATCAGGTGATGGAACATAGAACTTATCATCATACTCTTTAGGATTATCAATAAAATCTCTATGTGGATTACCACACAGTACAAAAGGTCCTTTTTGCACATCAAGTTTAATACCTAACGTATCGTCCTTAGGAATATGAAACCCTAACTGACACCAATGGTTAAAGTTATCACTGTTACGTCCGGGATTATTGTTTACAAATTCTTCACCTTCTGCAAATGCCTTCCAATGGAATACCATAAAATTATGATTATCAGGTTTGGGTACATCTATGATTAATCGTAAATCATCTTCTTTAGGATAGTTTTTTAAATCTAAACTAAACATTAGTGTTTCATTGTTTAAAGGTTTATCGTCAAGCCTTGTTGGTCTTAATCCAGGTAACGGATATAGCATATCGTGTTTTAGATTGACTGGAAAGTTTTCAATGTAACGCTTTTCTTTTTCAACTTCTTCTAAGAATAATGTACTGTAATACAAATTAATCTTATCTGGAATAGCAATACAACCAGGATTACGTGCAATTAGATCACTATAGATGCGTGTAAAGTTTCTTTCAATACCTATATCACCTAACGTTTCACTTAAACAAACATCAAAATAATTTGACGGTGCTTGTTGTACATCATAATGTATTGTGTAATTTTTAACATTATTCAGATCACAAAGTTCATGGATAGTTGAATGTAGATTAGTTTGATTCTCTATAAACCAAACTTCTTCTGCACCACACATTGCCGCATAGATTCCAAGTACACCCGTGCCAGCACCAAAGTCAATTACTTTTTTACCTTTACAGTGTTTTTCGATTGCTTTGAAAAATCCCATACAACGTGCATGATCTTTAATCATACACATATGACTTGCGTGATCCGCAAACTCGTGATCAAATAAAGCAAATGTATGATCGCAAAACTTATCCACGTTTAGTTACAAGAGTATCCGCTAAACCGTAGTCAACTGCTTCTTGTGCAGTCATATAGTTGTCACGGTCCATGTCCTTTTCAAGTTCTTCGTATGTTTTGCCAGTGTGCTTAACATAGATATCTGTTAAAACTTTTTTCCAACGCACAAGTTCATTTGCTTGAATTTCTACATCACTTGCTTGACCTTGCATACCACCGAGTGGTTGATGAATCATGTGTCTTGCATTAGGAAGAATTTTACGTTTGCCTGGTTCGCCAGCCATTGCTAACAATGAACCCATACTTGCGGCTTGGCCCATTACAATAGTGTGGACAGGACATTTAATAAACTGCATCGTATCATAGATGCTCATACCTGCTGTTACCGAACCGCCTGGTGAATTGATGTAAAAGTTAATTGGCTTGCTTGGCATTTCGCTTTCGAGAAAAAGCATCTGTGCTACAATTAAACTTGCTGACGTTTGATTAACATCAGTGTCTAACATAATAATTCTATCTTTTAAAAGTCTACTAAAAATATCGTATGAACGTTCACCACGTTGTTCTTTTTCAATAACTACTGGTACTAAATTTGGCATTATCTTCTACCCTCCTTAAATATGATTTCTTTTGGACCGTCTGTAATGAATTCTAAACCTGTCATTGATCCTAAGTAGTATTTCTTTCCTGTAATACTTTCTTTGTGTATCATGGATAGTTTAACACTTCTATTAATAGTAACCGTTAAGGTTTTTCCTGGGTTGAAACTTAACACTTCTGCTTCAACTACTTTATCGTTGTCTGTGCATTTTATTTGACAGACATCTTCATACATCGATCTATTCACCATTTCTTATCCTTTGTTTTAATGAACTATATTCTAACACATCATACAGTAGAAAGTAAAGAAAAAATGTACTCAAACTACTGAACCAACTCCCCCAAAGCAATAATGGTAAAAGTACAAAGAAGAACAATGTCTTAAGTATCCAGCCTCCTACAAATCTTTTCGGTATGTAGTAAAAAGGCCATTTACCAAAATCTTCTTCAGGTTTGTTTCTATAATCGTTAAACTCGTAATTCATATTCAAAATTCTGTGTTGCATCGTTGATACTAATTTGTTTTGCACCATTACGTATATGGAAATGTGTTGCCATAGGTGTTAGGGGTGACAATGTTACAACTCTTTCAATTCCGTTTGTTTTAGCAAACTCTAAAACTTTATTAATAATCTCTTTACCTGCACCACGTTTACGTGACCAAACTGTATATGCAATAGCAACATTTTTTTCATTTTTTAGATGTGCAAGTTCACTCATCATATCAAGTTCTTTTACACTATGCGGAACATCATTTGTAAATGCAATGCAGATGATCCCTTCAATATCATCTTCGTACTTGAGTCCAAATATTTTTCTGCCATTAGCCGTACGCCAATCTAAGGTAAGTTCGGGTCTTACAGGATCTTCAGAAACATCAACTTCGGTGAGTTCAACAAGTTCTGTGCCTTTAACCCATCTAAAAAATCCGTCTAATTTTCCCTTGTATTTTTGCATCATACAATATTCCTTCTGATAATTTTTAGTACTTTTTTGCTCATTCTTGCATTATCAAAGTATTCATAACACTTCCATAATGGTGTTGGCGGTTTTTGATTCTTTAGTGTAATACAGTCGTTGATAGGACTATGGAATCCCATTTGATCAAGTTCTTGCGGACTAAATTCTACAAGATTAATTTTTTCATCTGTGTTAAACTTGACATACATTAAAGCATCGCCTTCTTTAATGTCTATTCTATTTGAATTTGGTTTCATTTGGAATAATGGTCTTACACCCGGACGTAACCATCTACCAATGTCGTAACTACCACAAAGTGCTTGTACGTTTTCTGTATAGCCGTTAACGTCATAGTATGCAGGTAAGTTTGTTGCCATTAAAGGTTTGTCTGCAAAGAAAATATATCCAAAACCTAATTGATGGATTCCGTTTTTTCCTTGAGGTTGGCCAAAAAATATTTGACCGAATTCTGGATCTTGATTGTGTACTTTTAAATTACCTTCATCTTGATATTCTAAAGAAACTGTTACTGGACTTTTTATAACAACAGTACGAGTCATTTCATCAACCATGCCTGGACAGTGCAATAGGTCCGGTCCAAGATACTCTTTGTAATCAATATGTTTGTTTAGGAATACAGGCTCTGGAAATCTCAATCCACTTATAAAGTGTCTTTCTCCACTACCTGGAGCAATCGCTCTTGCCCAATATACATTAATGGTCATAATTGTTTACCCACATCTTGTAAGGTTTAACTTGTTTAGAATCCTTCCTAACAAACCCGAACTGGGCAATGTTAAAACTTAATGTAACTCTTTCTACATCACTCTTGAAAGGATATACTGCATGATGCATTCCTCCTGGAAAGAAAATACAGTCACCTGTTTTAGGTGTATAATTAATATGACTTGCCTGCCATATGTTATCAATCAACCCTCCGGTAAAAATAATATCCCCTGGTACTGGTTGATTGCTATGTTGTTTTACTTCTTCTTTTTCTTTTGCAATAATTTCTGGAATATCAACATACAGACTTGCACTAATAATACTTTCAGGATGTGTATGCATAGGATTAAACTCTCCTGCTTTAGAAAAGTTTACCCAAGGATATCCTTGTAATTGAATAGCAACATCGTGTTCTTCTTCGCTTGGCATTTCGTCAAGGTTACTAACCTGTAAGCCACTTCGTAAAAAATTATTTACGTGCGAAGCCATTAGTTTCATAAAGCGTTCTTGCTCTTCTGGTGTACCAATGTTCTTAAAATCGTATTGACCTTTAATATTACCTGCAAGTGTTTGACCCATAGAATCACCTTTTTCTTTTGCTTTATAAGATAGGTGTTGGAGAAACTTTACTTCATCATCTGTAAATTTTCCAATATAGATTCCTGGACCGAACGGTTGGCGTATCTCATACGCTCCGCTTTCCTCAACATATCCTTCGCCGTTATAATTAAAGCATCTGTTCACGCTTTGCTTGTTCCTTTTTCCATCTTGCGATTCCACGCTTCTTAGCCAGTCTTTTCTTTTCGCTTGGCTTTTGATAGTATTGTCTATCCTTTAGTTCTTGCATTATTCCGTCCTTTTTTTGTTTTCTTTTAAGAACTCTTAATGCTTTTTCAACGTTGCCGTTCCTTACTATTATTGTTGTCATTAGTCTCCTTTGTTAGTGAAGTGTGTTTGGTTGATCATCTTGCGATAAGTCCACTCCGAAATACTTCTCGCAGATGTATACTATACTTTCAGGTACCAAATCATCTTCTTTACCTTCGGGTATAAAAAGTCCTTTTAAATTACCGTCGGCGCCAATAATTAAACCCCAATCGTCATCTTCTAAGGCGTCGGCAAATTCTACGTACTCACGCTCGTCACTCATTGGCTTAATTCCTTTTACAAAATACGTACTACTATACTTAGATAATCTTAACATAATTTAACTGTGTTTCTGGCAACTTTGTTACAAAGTTTTCGCCGTGTCTTTTAACTTTACCTTTAATTTTTATAGTTGAGCCTTGTTCGGGTATAGGCTTTCCTGCTTCAAAATTTTTAAAGAATGAAACAAGATTATTTTCTATGTTGCCGTTTATAACATGACAACCAAATTTTTCAACAAATTTTACTTCGTTAATTTTTAATAAACCTGTTACTATTGCTCCAGGTAACCCTATGTGTTTACTCTCAGTAAACTCTGACTTTAGTTTTTTCTTATATTCTTTTTTATTTTTTGTTTCAAAATAAATCTTAGGCAGAACAGCAACAACACCGAAATCGTTTTTATGTATTTGTTCGCTGTTAATACACACAAGAAGATTTTTCATATAATCTGATAACGTACCTGCAATCTGTTGCAGAGAAGTATCTTTGTTTATATATAGAACAGCATCTTTAGAATTTTGAATATCTTCTTCTGTTGGTACAAAAGGAACAAAGTCTTTTGGACGAAATGCAATATCTTTAGCCGCCATAAGATTATAAATTAGCATTTCTTTGTTTGAAAATTTTGTAGCAACATCTTCTGAATATCTTCGAGTATCACTAACGTATTCATTATTATTGATACGATAAGATGCAAAACTCTGTGCTAATACTTTTTCTGTATTGTAGTATGTTTGGTGCATTGCCTATACCTGCCTTTGTTCTATTATGTTACTAATATAACAAATTTTACTCAAAATGTCAAGAGTTTTTTTGCCAATTATAGTATATGATCGGCAATGTTTAATTCAATTATTTGTTTTGCTGTATAGTATTGATCTGAAGGGTTTTTGATAAACTTATTACGAACTTCTTGGATAGTCATTCCTGTTGCTTCTCTTAAGATATTCAAGCAACGCAATTCACAGTTTTGGTTTTCTTTCATTTGTGCTTTCATATCGTGCATTTTGGCTTCCATAGAATCAGTATGTTGATGATTCATTATTCCTGCATTTTTACCAATATATCTTTCTCCTTGGTGGCCACTTGCAAAAATTAAAAATCCAGCACTCATTACACTACCAATACCAATTGTGCTAATTGGATGATAACTGCTTTTCATAATATCAATTAAAGCAAATGATTCGTATAAATCGCCCCCTATTGAATTTACATATAATTTTAAAATTCGTTTTGGTTTTTTAACAAGATTAGCACTAACAATCCATTTGATTGCTTCACCAACATTTTCATCACAGATTTCGCCACTGAGATAATGTATGTCATTGTCAAGTAGATTTCGTTCGATCGCATCAGAAGCCGACCAGTTTTCGTATTTGTTACTCATATGCTTGTTTGTACTTATCTAAGTCGTCCCAGGTCCAGGCTTCATTCCCCAATCCCATCGTTTCAACCCACTGCAAAAATAGTCCTGTTTCTCTACCGTGTGCTTCAATTTCCCAAGGACGATCCCAGTAATTTGGAACTTTTTTAAGGAGTTTGCCTTCCCACTTTGTTTGTTTAGATTTATACATTTCAACCATTCGCCCTGAAGCAAATTGGCTAATATGTACCATTTCGTGAGCAACTGTTTCTAACAGTCTACGTAGTTTAATGCTGTTATCAATACGCATTGAATACTGTTTAGGACGATGATTTCTATCTTCCCAAATTATATCCCCAATGTTGCCGTCTTCTTTGTAAAGTTTGCGAGTTAATTCAATATCTATTTCAAGAGAATTTGCAAGTTTTTCACTCATAAGTTTATAGCCTGCAAAAACAGCCATACTTTCTACATATTCTCGTTCTTTTTTGGTTCCGCCCTCGATGCTTAGATACATTGTAACCTCGTTAATTTATGATTGTTTATACAGTATACTGTCATTTGATCAAGAAGTCAAGTCATTAAACACCAATTTAATTTTTTGGGGTTACTTATTAAATAATATTAGTTAGAGTGTGAGGGCCTTGTTCACAAGACATTG